>JGI20166J26741_11105558_pt1 | contig 14377 bp, 9 predicted proteins | sample TergutCu122P5_FD_26741 | JGI IMG/M metagenome (IMG submission 26741)
GTGGAGATTAGTTTTACTCGTGCTTGGAGTTGCTGCTAGACGAAGGTGATTGGTCAGCATCACGCCCCCGCCGCTTTACCCAGGAGGGAAAGTTGGCCAGTATCATTTAATTCGAGACCGCGTGTAGTGCACGGCCGATACGAAAGCTTTGTAGAAGAATAAAATTTCCGTTCTATTGAGAATCGAACTCCGATTCCCCGGTCGTCAAACTGACTACAAAGTTCCATGTTGTAGTCGCATCGCTGAGCCACTCCATGTTACTCCGTTGATATCAAAACTTGCCACCAGTTCACGGTAGAGTTAAAACAAATGTAGAGTTTCATGTGGTGGGACTCGTAAAAGAAAAATCAGCCAACTGATCCAACCGCAGATAGCAAAGTAAAGTCCCTCTCAAGATTTTTAGTAGCCTTTTCGTAGAAGAGGAAGGAAATATCGTTACGTCGTTGGACAAACGGCGACAGTTCCAAGTTCCCACTCGCTCACTGCTTCTTTTTTTCGTAGCTTTGGATTTGAGGGTATATTTCTCTTCGAGTTGAGTCGAGAAAGGCAAGATTGAGAACTCGGGGGCAGGAGGGGGTATTTTAAGTAAAGAGAAAGGGGAGGACTTTTTTCTGCATTGGTGACGTCACAATTTAAGTTTAGGTTGCTAGACGTATCATGTCCGTCCATGGCCTACTCTGTCTACAGGAATGGTAAATGGCAAACTTGTAGATCAGTAGACTATGGATGACATGCATTTTATCGGTGGTGTAAGGGTGCTTTAAAAGAAGTCTCACTGACGCTGTAAAGTTGGTTACAATGTACGTAAAGTGTTAAAACCTCGAACCAGGTTTTTGAAAATGTTTTCTTTTAGACATGCAATAAGAAGCATCTATCTCAAAACCTCATGATTTCTACGTACAAGAACGAGGTTGGTTTGTTGGGTGCGGAAATTTGCCTGGTGCTGTAAGAACAAGAACGTTATTTAAACTTGTGTGAGGACAATATTGCACGTAACTGGAGGATCCAGAAACGCGCGTAGTGAGTATGTACGTAAATTGTATTCTTCACCAAACTGACCTATGATCGATCAGAGCGATCAAGCCAAGGAGTTTGTGAACGAAAATATTCACATTTTATGTAAACCAAAGGTTCATTACAGTGTTCACAGGCGTCCTCAGCTAGACGCTGTCCTGAGCCGGACTCGTCCATTCGAGACCTTCACATCCGCTTTCCCTAGAATCAGTTTTAAAATTATCTGTTCGTTGTCGCTTAGTTTTCAGAAGTTATTGTGAGAATGGTGTCAACACGTCTCAGTACGTTCCTATTTTGTAGCCATGATATGTGATAAAGAAATTGTCCTGTAAGCTATCACTGTACGCTTCTGTTCCTCATATATGATTTTCACTGCTGGATGGCATGCATATACGAGTATGTTAGTTACCTATACCCTACATCTTTTCAGGCTTTTTCATTGTGTGCAAGAATAATTACGTAATTGTGCCATGAAGTGGAGGATCCTGGTTAAGGGTAACAGAACAGGTACAGGAATTTGGATAGGGGACAGGAAAGGCAAACCATGCGGTACGACTTTAAGGAGTACACATATTACGGCCTTTTTATTTTTATTTCTTCTTCTTCTTCTTCTCCTCCTCCTCCTCCTCCTCCTCCGCCTCCTCCTCTTGTTCCTCTTCAGTTAATGGATTAATAATAAGTTGCTGTAGCCTCTTTATTGCTATTGTGACCCTGATGTGCTAGCCATCTAAAAGTGTTGTGCTGCAGTGACGGCTTCTGTGCTTGAAACATCTACTGGAAATATTTTATGGAAGATAGGTAACTTATTTAAAAATATGAACTTGCACTTAACAAACTAACATGCGTTGTGACTGATGGAGATTAATCTGTGGTGGATATTAAAAAGAGATCTTGTGAGAAAAATGAATGAAAAACTCGGTACAAAAATTAAAAGCCTCGGCTCTGGGAAACGCCAATCAAAGTAAACGTTTAAAACACGCAGATCATTTAGTTTGCGTGAACCAGATCCACGGTTCAGTTGCTATTCAGTAAATAGTCCATTACTGAAAATCAGATTCTCAAATCGATTTCAAGATTTTCGTGAAATTAGTTTAGCCATGTTTACTGTACCATGTAATTTTTACGTTGGTACGGAGGGAGGAGATCCGTAAACGCAATTGCTTGTTCTTGTAAAAGAAATACTTAGGAATGTTATAGTGCCAAATTTTTATTTCTGCACCCCTATGAAAAGCTTTTAAAAACTATACAATGTGCTTGCAGAATATGGGCGATATTTAGTAGCCCATATCCGTGTGAATGAAAGTGTTCACATGAAATGAAACAAGAACTCTGAAACATCACGACTGATAGATACATGAGTTATTAATAATGAATGTGGGAAAAACGCGAAATTAGAAACTGCCATTGACGAGCTAAATGCAGATAAAAGGCGCCAAGCTTCCGGAAATGTTCTAATTGGAGTTGAGACGTTAGATTTTGATATCCGATTGGAGAATCTAATTTATATTTCTTTAGGTCTAGATTGGATCTAACAAACGATTATTTTATTTACTGCATCGTGATAGTTTCATAGTATTTTACTTTTCTTTGCGTTTTTAAAATATTGCTGCCTCATCTCAAGTGCAGCCCGCACACACCAGTGAATCTACGTAAAGTATAAACTTGTCTCATTGAGGTCCGTTTATATCCCTTCAGAACGCCTGTTACTGTCGGCCCTTTTTTCCCTTTGCAAGCACAAAACAACTCGGAAATTACATAAGGAGTTCTCATGAAATTTGATACTCGTAGCAGGTAATTCTGCTAGACTTCATCCATCTATTTGAATATTCTTTCATCTCTGGCAGTTTTAACGACCGCATTAATCCATACACAGAAGCTACGTCCGTTTCAACGCACATCTCCAACGAATCTCGCTTAATATTTATCGGAGCGGCAACCGCTTCAGGCGACATGCTGTACAGTGGAATGACGTATATAGGTTTGTTTAAACCTGACACTTTCAGCATAATTAAACTTAAGTGACGTACGATGTATATTTTTTTAATTTACTTATCAACAGTGCTTTACAAAATATGTTGGAAGATACTGATAATGATTAAATGAAGCTTCCTATCACTTCAAAATGTGACTTACCTGTAGGTCCTATATAATAAATTATATAATGCATATATACTGCTACAGCCGTTACTTTATTAAAATTTTAAATTCACGTTTTTCGAGAAAAATAAACTTAACGGAGAGGAGTGCATGCGTATCATAACGTATTAATTGTTTTAATAGACTTAAGATTTTGAAGCAGGAAGCTGATCTAAGTAACTTGAAAAATTAAATTGTTACATCAAAGAGAACAGTCTGCTTCCATTACACAGACCAACTGGCTAATGTTGTTTAGGTTAATGATGATGATGATGATGATGATGATAATGATGATGATAATGATAATAATAATAATAATAATATAACCGTTCATTGAGCATCATACGAAACACGTAATTACACTTGGCGTTAAAGTGTACATTTTTTAAGTATTAAAACCGGTGATACATATAGTTACCTAAATAAAAGCAACGTACGTGTAGAACATTTGTCAACTTCTGCTGAAACTGTCCCGGAGGGAATCTCATGAGTGTTCCTACTGGAAGAGTTCTAGCACAATTCCCATTAGATGTGCCTACATACTCGCATTCGTTACGAAAGACCCAACAATTTACATCAGTTGTGTTTATTTTTCTTTATTGCTTAATCTGCTAACATTTCCCATGAGTGACGGGCACTTTAGCTGCGTTATTGAGGCAGTTACTTAAATTCTGCTATAACACGTGACTGCTCTTTAAATATCTCACTTCATAACTCACTGTTACGAACAAGAAGAGAGGTGTGTTGGGGCGGGCACTGTTGGCATGGCCCCCCGGTATTAACTCAAGCTCTGCTTGGCATGGTCGTGTCGAATGACAGCGACAGAGCTGTTTTACGACGTGTTTATGGAGTGTTTTGTAAACTGGTCATTACACAGCTGTGCTGCTTTTCCCTGCCCCTTTGTAGTAGGTGACCCGTGCAACATCACGCCTCGCCGCGCTTTATTGCGGACTCATCGATTCCTTCACTTTATGACGTCACCCGCACATAACTACCTGCGATTTTTATAGTCTTTGTACCGTGCTCCACTGTGTCATTAGTAGTGAGCAATATATTTACGGGAAGTAAATTATGATAGCTGAAGAAGGCCCAAGTTACGCAATGCATTTTATTGTATTTATCTAGGTCTATTGACGGTTTATTGATTTATCTGAGACAGTATGTTTTGTCGATTGGTATGCTGATGAGGAATAATGAAGTGAAAGTATGCGAAAAACGCGGTCATAATCTGATTTGAAAGAAAGAACCGAATCTCTGTGTTTATTTAATGTTAAAACTATGTCGTACAGATACTGCTACTGCACTGTAAGTGTTCAATATTGACAAATAAAACTTCTTTTAATTGCCGAAGCTGTTGAGGCGTCTGTAAGATGCGAATAAGGGCAAATCTCTTTGTACGCGTAGCGTCCAAGAGCTGTTTATTCCAACTAAGGGCACAGCCATGGACATACATAAATGAAACGCTAAGACATGCACAAGCGGCTATAATTGACTTACAAGACTGCTGGAATGCTGTTCCGACACGCTGAATGGATGAAGTCTGATCTCGCTGTTAGATAGCACAGCTGGCACGCCACACTGTCCCGCAGCTACTACAGTGACTCGGCTGAAGGCTGGACGACTGGAGAGTTCGGATTTGATACCCGGCTGAGGCAGATATTTATTTCTGCAACAGCACGCCCATGCCTGTTCCGGCACCCGCGAAGCCACCTATTCAGTGGGCACCAGGGTTACAACGGCCTGGGCGTGAAGCTGATAACGCATTTCCATCCACTGCCGGGATTAGAACTATGTGAAGCTATACCTCCATTCCCTATATTCCCATACAGGTACGTCTGTATTGTGTGGTGCTAGATTAGTTAAGCACAGCAGCAACTTTACTCTATAAGGTGCGATTTTAGAATGCAGCCGCTCATGACGTCACGTACAAGGTGTTGGTTTCGCCGATAAACGAGTGTAAGCGTATTGATATTGCCAGTTACACGAATGTAGCGCGTGTGACCTGTATGTAAAAATGGTTTGCATATGACAGTAGGTTCTGATACGTTCGGCCGTCGCATTTGTAAGGTGAATGTTTAATTTGAATAGCTGCATCGTGCAATTCTGATAACCAAATTAATTTTCCTGACTATTTCTTTAGAAGCTGATAGTCGCTTAGATGATCAAAAAATTCTCCTCTTTGTGGAACCCGAATGTTCCTTATCGTATTCACAACTTTCTCCCACTGGGTTCTGTGCTGAGTCAGTTGAATTTATTCATACTGCAAACATCTGAAATATGACGCCGTTTTTAATTATAGACGCTAATTACCGCCGTTTCGGACTAACCTGTTGAAATCATCTTCTGGATATAATAAATTCTACCTTAAAGATGGAGACAGCCGTTCATCAGTTTTTCTGATAACAGTACTACAGTTAATTGTTTCTACTGTTACCTATGCAAAGGTGAGAGGATAATATTAAAATGTGTCTTAAAATGGAATGAGAGGGTGTGGACTGGATTAATGTGGCTCGGGATAATATCCAGGTACTGGTTCTGGTGGACATAGGTTCATGACTGTGTGTAATATCATAAAGGAACCAAACCACTCAAAGCACATTCGCCGAAAGATATGCTGAAGAATGCAATCAGGCAGACTGCCCGATTCCATGTGTACAGGGAAATGTTTTTCATACAGTCGTAAATTGTTATATAAAGCTGAGTGTTTTATTACTCTTGTTGGCAACTGTACTTTATGCGCTTTGCGGGTTTCGCTCTTCTATTTTTCTCTTTCTCTTACATCTCGAAACCCTGCAAAAGATTTTCATTTCTTCCTTCGTGGGTTTGCAAGACTCACAAAATTATGGAAACAGCTAGGAGTCCATTTTGAAAAGACTTTTTTCCTTCCTCCACCCCAAGCCTTCTATCTCCGTTGGGGTGTGGTGGAGGGGGGGGGGATCTTCCTATATTATATGATATAAGGAAAGGTCACTTTTGTTCCCTGGTATTTGAAGGAAACTTCGCTTCTTCTGTTTCGGGCTTCTCCACACGCACACCAGCTATCGATAGAAACATTCGGGCAGACTATGCCGTTATGCAGTACATCCTGACATAAATCTTTTGTGTTTTATGGCATGGTTTTGTTTGAATGTTATGAAAATGAGATTATTAACTGTTGAAAGCACAGCGCACTTCATCTGCATTAACAGTATAAAACTCTGAATTTTGCCTGCACATTGTATTTATGTGTTCCCTGCGATTCTTAAGGCCAACAACAATTATTTCCTTTGACAGCAATAGACGACTGTTCTTTTCAATGGACGAGCGGTGTTTCGTGTACAGCAGAATATGAAATATTTCATATTTTGTAGGTGAATTTCGGACTTTAAAATGTTCACCATCAAAACCCGTATATGTTACCAGTTTGTCGTCTTAAAGGGTACAGGTGAACACTGGGAGTCGATGTTAAGCCTGTGTACTTGACGATCTGGTCAACAACATCCAACCTTCATAGATCAGGCTCCAACTTACTTTAGCCTGTCACGTTATGACGGTGTAAACACGTGAGGAACCGAGAGTTGCCACAACTGAACACGACTGGAAGTGATAAAGCACAATTTCTTGAAAAGTCGTAAGCTATTGTATAACATATAGAATCTACCTCTTTGGTGACATACATACATCTACACGTCCGTGGTGGTGAAGGCAGGTTCTGTGCTGATATACAGGCTTCTGCAAACAGTAAATTCTGGCGTCGTTGATTTTGTGAGAACTGAGATTTGAGTTTCTTACGGTGAAAGAAACTAACATTACGGTCGTCTGGGATGAGACACCGTATATGGGTACGAGATTTTCGGAGAACCCCCTTGTCTGCTTCTTAAACTTTGAAGACAGAGCCATCAGGTTTTTCCGAAGCCTTTTTTCTCACATGCCAAACCCCACGGTGTCACATCCCAGAAGAGCGTAATCTGGTTTCATTTTATTTTTATGGAATGTATAAGGTATTATAATGATCGTTTGCAGTCTGAACGATCGTGGTTTGATTCTCGGAGGGGGGTTGAGGGGCATGCTTGAACTGGTTCTGACTGACTGTGCGTCCCGTTTAACTGATATTGGTGTAAAGCGGCCAGGGCATGAAGCTGACTATGCTCTTCCATCTAGTTTTGAGATAAAGAATGCGTGAAACTCTGCCTGTACACTCTATACACTTCTGTGACATGGTGCTTTAGCGCATAATCGCTTTACTGTTTGTGTTACAAGAAAGTAAAGTGTCAGGCTAATTGTATAGTCTCCATGCCTTGGCGTTTGTTACGATGAACCGTTCTGGGCAGAAATTTGAAGTTTGATGCGGTGCTGGACTGCCTATTAATTTTTTTGTGAAACAAAATTTAAAGAAAGAGCAGACATGGCGATAGAGCGAAATTTGTCAAATCATAACTCACTACTTTCTTGTAGAGGTGAATTATTCTAATGTATCTTTGAGTTTTTACGGATTAATTTGTACCTGCTGATTGCGTCCGGATGTATCTGCAGTTATTTATGGAACTGCTGTTTTTGAATGTAATTTCTGTGCAAATCAGCCACACGCTACTTTTACGCTTGCTGCATGGGATCCCATCACATGACTGCTCGGTACAAAAGCAAAATGTTGGCCTACAATTCTGTCTTAGGAGAAGAAGGAGGGTTTGTGAGATCGCCGTGCTGTTTTTGGGCCATCCACTTCATCTTTTGAACCTGACGACCTATTTAACGATGCTTAGTGTGAAAGTTATACTACTGCAGGCCATCTCAAAGTCGTAATATTGTGAAGTGAAAGCTTCACTTAATTTAAAGTCATTTTTGTTAAAATAATATTTTATAGGACATAAAATAGCAATATGGCAGTCGTGTGAAATGTTTCCGTAACTTTATGTTTTATGACGATGGCTAATGGAACATAGGAGCTAGGGATGTGAAATTTTGTACAACGTGTGCAGAGGTCAGCGGTTGCAAATATCTTCACTTTGTAAAATTTGAGGATTGTAAGACAGACTTTAAAGTATAAAGGATCCCTAGTTATAAACTAAAAAATAAATTAAATTGTCAATAATACTATTAATATATCCATCTGACTTGTTACCTGCATTGTAAGACAGAAGGCTGTTATGAGTTCTACTCAAGAAATGCTGTCTTTTATGGCAATATTTATATGCCGTACGAAGTCCATTCATTTGCATCGTCAGTATTTTTTTTACTTGCTCGTTGAGCGAGAACACATGCTTATGGCTTTGACGCGGAAAATGTCGGCACTGTTGCTGTTTCAATAAAGTTGTTGGTTGATCTGCAGCGCCTTTAGAAAAACCCTGCATTTTCCAAACTACAGGCCTGGAATTTTGCGTGCCTTTATAATGCTCTGCTACTACATTTGGAAAGGCACTGCAAACTACTGTTGACAGTGCCTTTCCAAACGTCTCACAGAAGTTGCAATAGACAAATTATTCACAGCGGAAAGAAATGACTTTTGTTTCAGGACATAGCCTTTGATCTTTCTGTTTTATGTACTCTTCTGTGTAGAAAAGACTGTGCTACCGGCTGGACGACCGGGAAATCGGCGTTCGGTAATCGACCGAGGTAGATATTTTTATTTTCGCCACCCCATCCACGCCGGCTCTGCCGGAGCAATGGGTTCAGATAGTTCTTCCCCCAGGGGTAAAATTGTTGGGACATGGTACTAACCACTCACCTCCATCAGTGCCGAAAGTTTATGAAGGCTGGAACTGTAGTTCTACAAGTGTGGTGTAGTATCACTGCTTCACAGTTTCACCCTGTACAGTAAGTTTTGGGGGCACGCGGTGGCGCAGTTGGTTGAGGCACTGCGCTACAAGCCGGAAGATCTCGGATTCGGTTCCCGATGGGGTGTCATTGTCATTGATATAATCCTACCGGTCGCACTATTGCTCAGCCTCTAACAGAAGTGAGTACCAGGAATATTTCCTGGGTGGTAAAGGCGGCCGGTGCGTACGACTGACAACCTAACAACCTTCATGTGCCGAGTGTCTTGAAATCTGGGAGCCTCAACCTCCTGGAACCCTTAGGGCCTGTCCAGGCCTGTACAGGAATTGCTTTACATTTTACAATAAGTTTCATGATAGGCGTTTCAGCGTTTTGAAATTAGGGACTTCAAGTAATTGTCGAATTTCTCTGCTGAAAATAATGTGAGCTATTTCTGGAGTATTGTACGATGTTTTGAGTTACGGCTTTCATGACACCGTGCAGATTCGTAGATAATTACGAAAGTCTCGCAGGAACGTACTGCATCCATCTCCATGGCAGAGCTGAAAGGAGGTAGGATTTTTCCGAAACGCTGGCAACCCCGACTACACGCGGTCACAACAAAGTTACTTATGTTCACCACCTTCGACGGCACAAATCTCTACGTGATGTGATTATTTTTTGCAGCTCTACATTCTGTAACGAAACATTTTTTTTCCCTTACTCCTTACAACTCAAAAATGTTTGCTTCAAGTTAGTTTCGCAGTCGGTATAGCGATTCGCTACGGACTGGACGATCCGGGGATCGAATCCCGGTTGGGGCGAGGTTTTCCACACCCATCCAAACCGGCCCTGGGGCCCACTCAGCCTCATATACAATGGGCACCGGGCCATTCCCGGGGGTAAAGCGGCCGGGACCTGGCGTTGACCACATACCCGCATCTAGCGCCGAGATTAATGAAAGAGTAGAGCTGTACCTCTACTCCCACTCTGGACCTTCGTGGCCTGTTCTACGGTGAACTTTACCTTACTTTACAAGTCAGTTTTGAAATTAATATAAGGTTTTACACTGACTTCTGTTCTCTGAAATTACATAGCTGTATGAATTTCTGTAGGATGGTATCTTGCTACTCATTTAAAACGTATTTGACCGTTCATTACTAGGTGTGTGGGTAAGTTCCATATAGGCGTATGATGAATAGCGTTGAAAGAGTAGGTGATATGTTGTGAAACGTGTGTAATGTATTCTTACATCACCTTTTAACTTTTTAAACCACAGTGGTTAAGTACGTTTTTGCACATAATTTACTAAAACATCAAAAATAAAAAGACTCTACATTTTGCCCACACTCTCACAGTGAACAGATATTATTTCGCAAAACAGCATTGTCTGGTTAGTTTCCATAATGGAGATGCAATGTACTTACTGTGAGTTAGGAACTGAGTTTTTTTTAATTATTTAGATGAACTTCAGGCTTCACAGAGTTAACAAGTCTGTTACATGTTGCATGTAGGGACAAATTCCAGTGTCACAAAGGCGCCTACTCGATTAGTTGCTGCAGCATAATCAGTGTCATGATCGGTGTGTACTGGTCGCTTGCTGTTTATTTGTGGTTGTTTGATCAAAGTCCCCGTGAAAACATCCGCAACCGATCATCGATCAGACAGGCAGGTGATCATGCAGTAGTGTGTTAGTAAATGGACCGGACCAAAAATAAAAACACCAAAAAGGTACTGAGGGGAGGGCGGAGCAACCCAGCCCTTCATGGATGCAGCAGCAATAACAATAACATGCAAACAAACGCGCATCGTGTCCTGTGCTTGGCTTCAACAGTTTCCATGTCAAAAGCTTCGTATGAGCAATTTACGTGTCAAAGGCTTCATTCCATGTTTCACTTTTTTGCCTCTGTACAAATGCGGGAAGCGAATGAATGTTGGATTGAATGGTGATTTGTTGGTGGAAACTGTAGGCTTTGTGGGGGTGAAAATAGGATTTGATTTGTTTTGAATAATAATAATAATAATAATAACACTTTGCGTTCTAAGTTGTAATATAGTGTGAGCAAGTTAAAGAGTAGGAGATGAACAGGAAATTTGCCACTCAAAGGAGGGATGAAATATATATATATACATAATATATAATATATAAACCAAAATTGGCTGTAAACAGTCAGGATATGAGTGTGTGGAGGGCTTCATCTGGCTCACGGTATGCTGAAATGGCGGGGTTTAGCAGTAAATGTGTATTTATTTTTAATTTATTGTACGTCGCTGTCAGAATTAGAAACTAACTTTATGTGGTGTCAAACAGCAGGACTTTTAGGGAGTAGCTAACTGTAAAATAATGTGGAAGGGAGCGGAGGCGGCCTGGAGGAACTGAGTACAACAGTGAGAGCTTTTAAGATAGTCGGCGTATCGGCTGGTTCTCGATGGGATCACCACCACCACCAGACTACAACATAAACGTTACCGCTTGGATAACCTTACTCGATGGAGCGTTGTAAAGTCATGTAGTTCCTGTAAAATCTTTCCCAACTTTATTCGATTTTTGTGGATGCGGGTCGGAGAGACGTATCTTCAGTACAGAGAAGGAAGGCACAATCATTGGATATTGACATTCTGTGTCACTGTCATGGTTACAAGTATTGGAAGCGGATCACCCAGTACAAATGTCTGCCACGAAGTATGGCTTTTCATTATGTTTTTTGTACGTATAAATGTGCTACTGAAATGGAAAGCGCAGGGAGTCAGGTTTCGGAACTGCTCGTTGCGTGTATTGTGTTACATAATTGGCGGGAAACTAATATTAAATATTGTATTGGATATGGAAATAACGTATTCATATATGGGGTATTAAAAAAGTGCACCGCGGGTGGTACGATTTGTATCCGTTCAAAAGAGATCAATAATTGTATGTACCTCTCAAAATCAGCGTTTTTCAACATATGGGTCGCGATTATGTTTTGAATGGGTCACAAGACAATGATTGCGTGCTGATTTTACAACGTATTTCTTTATGTTTATTTAATTGAATCATTAAAATGTCACAGTCCTTATCCGATTTATTTATTTATTTTTGTTGTACACTTATTTTTATATCTGACTCCTGGGGTCGCAAGAAAAGCCACTGGCCTGATCTGGGTCGTTGAGAAACACCGACACATACCGGTGTATTGGATTTTTTCTTTTGTCTTCTTTTTAGTTAAAACTTGACCTCTCGGAAGCCAGCTAAGTTTCCATCATCAAAGGAAAATAAAATAATTGTACGAAAACGTGGCTGTTTTGGTCTATGAGATTCATTTCATCACAACCCTGCAGATCGTATTTTAAACTAAAAACGAGACACTGGAAAAAGTCACTTTAATAAAACAGCCACATGACAATGTTTTGGATTGTTTTACATGCCGTACTGTACGCCATTTGCTTCGAAAAAAAAAAATACAGTTTGCCAAGAGAGTAAAATTTTTCTGTTTCTTGTGTTGCTCACTATAAAGAGCAATTTACCCACGCAGTATTACTTTTATTGGTCTCCACATTTCATAAGCACTGCGGTTACTGTAAGGCAGGAACTGGACTTAACTTGTTGTTTAGATACAATTTAGAATTTACGGGATTGACGCTGCTAAGGGCACAGTGTATGTACAGAACACAACGTACTGTTACAGTGTCTGGAGAGTCGCGTCTTCGTCGCCACAACACGAAAATTTGAGGTTCGCCATTGAGCGGCTTTTTTCACATTTTAGAGGGCCCAGTTTCGGGGCTGGGCCAGGAGATCGGCTGCTCTGAGTTGCACAATATTTCTTCCTTAATAACCTCAAGTAAGCTGTTCCAGGTGGCCACGCAGTTTAAGGCATAGTTCTGCGGCCTCTCGCTTGCTGGGATTGTGGGTTCGAATCCCGTCAAGGGCATGGATATGTGTCTCTTGCGGATGTTGTGTTGTCAGATAGAGGTCTCTGCGACGGGCGAGTCCTCGTCCAGGGTAGTCCTACAGAGAGAGAGAGAGAGAGAGAGAGAGAGAGAGAGAGAGAGTGAGTGTGTGTGTGTGTGTGTGTGTGTGTGTGTGTGCGCGCGCGCGCGCGCGCCATTGAGTGTGATCAGGTGCAACAATCACGCTGTACACCTACGATAAGTGGGTAGAAGAGGCCAGACTAAAAAATGTCATGTAAACGCCATTTCATCCCATTCCTAAGCGTTTACTGCTTATTGCCTACCTCCCTGCAATATAGTCTAAGCTACTGGCAGCGTTTTAAATACGGTAAACATTTTATTTGGACGTGACACGTATGGGGCGAGGGGAAGTTTGCCTACGTAGATACATGGGGCAGAGTGGAGCTGTCCGAAACATGCATGTCGGTCAGCAAACTGATCATTTTTTGACACAGCCACCATTTGATCGCGCGCTGTCTAATATGAACTGCATAATGAGGAGCTTCATGACTTGTGTTGCTCGCCAGATATTAGAGAGGCGCGCCATGTGGCACGTTTGCAAAGAGCTGACAAATGCGTACGTTTTTGACGGGGAATCTGAAGAAAACAGATCTCTTGGAGAACATAGACGTAAATGAGAGGACTTAAAGAAGTCGAATGGGATGGCGTGGACTGGATTCGTCTGAGGATGGAGAAAACTGACGGATTGTTGTGTACACCGTAATGAACATCCAGGTTCCATAAATTCGGGGAATTTCTTCACCAGCTCAGAACCTATTAGCTTCTCAAGACGGACTCTGCTGCATGCAATTAGTCTGATTTGCACAACAGGTTCCATAACTTTGCGTAGCGCTGGTGCTGTCTGTGTCGTAAACAGCTGAAACTCATTACCTCTTCCCGGCCAGCAGGACATACTGGAGAGCTGTATTAATTTGTTAGCTTCAAGCCTCACGCGACAGCGGCATTATGTCCGACGTGAACGCTCAGAGCTAACGGAGTCCATAACTGTAAGCTAAAGCGAAGTTTCGCATGGTCGATCCTCATTTTTTATTAGCCACTGTTACGACTTGACTGCCCTCATTTGTATGCAGCGAGTAAGGGTAGAAGCGATTTAAGGCTGTTTCTTATTCTGTGCAAATAAAAGAAGAGAGATCTGAGGTTTTAATGGCACTGAATATAAAGATTTTGTCTTTTGGTATTTGTCGACGTTTATGAAGAACTTGTCTTTATCTTCAGTGGGTTCGTTACCGCATTCATAAGAACCCGTCACTGGAAACTGTCCTAAGCTAGATGAATTAGTTTATTTTCGATCTATTTTAATATTATTCCCGTCTACACCGAGGTCTTGCTAGTCGTCACTGTTCATATTAAAGCGTTTTAGAAATTTCCCATTCCCGAAGTGCATGTTACATGAATCTCTCACGCCTTCCTTCTCTGTTAATTCGACCTATTGTTTTCTGATTAGTGCAACTGACTGCGCCTGAGTACGTAGTCTTCTCCATTCTCGTGATGATGTGACGGGTGAACATTCTGGTATTGCAATAACGATGTTTTTTTGTGACGGTCGGGG
>JGI20166J26741_11106669_pt1 | contig 14376 bp, 8 predicted proteins | sample TergutCu122P5_FD_26741 | JGI IMG/M metagenome (IMG submission 26741)
TCACTTGCGCAAGTGAATTGAGTGGACTTGCGCAAGTCGTTTCGATGGACTCGGCAAGTGATTCTGGTTGACTTGCGCAAGTTGTCCGTACTGACTTGCGGAAGTGCACTTTTGAGAAGATGTCCGCACAGTCGCCTGCGGCTCCTTTGGCCGACATGACGACGCGAAGCGAAGTCGAGACATCTCGCCATGTTGAACCGGAGCCCCAGAGCGGCGGATTACGAAACAACATTCGGCGTTAGCCAATTGGGCTATTTTTTTAACGTCATCTATGATATTCATTGAAATCCTAGTCAGTTTGATTCGTATTATTTTTTTCGTAATTCTCCATATACTCTTTAGGCGTCACTCCAAAAAATTCCCTGAAACTATTTGAAAAATGAGATAATGAAGAAAATCCTACCGCATAAGCGACTTCCGAAATATTCAATTTCTTTGCACGTAATAATTCACCGGCTTGTTTCAATCGAATGTTGCGGATAAAGTCACGTGATGATTGTCCGGTTAATTCTTTCAATTTGCGATGGAGGTGCACTCGGCTTAAACCGACGCTGGCGCTCAACATTTCGACGCTCAGATCGGGATTGGCGATATTTGCATTAATCATTTTCAACACTCTTTCCATCAAGGCTTCATCGGCTGATTTCAGATCAATTTTTTCTATTTTTCCTTCCGACTGGGTTTGGAATTTCCCTTTCAGGAGTTCGCGGTTGTTCAATAAATTGGCTACCGTTTTTTTCAGGATTTCAGGATTAAACGGTTTTACTATGTAAGCATCCGCTCCGGTATCCAAACCTTCGGATAAATCTTCATCTTTCGATTTTGCAGTGAGCAGAAGAACAGGAATATAATCCACATTTACATTGGACTTAATTTTTCGACAAAGCGTAATCCCGTCCATTTCCGGCATCATGATGTCGCTGATTATCAAATCGGGTTTTTCTTTCAGCGTGAGATTCAAAGCCTCTTTTCCGTTTCCGGTTTGGATAATTTTATACATTGGCGCCAATTCGCTTTTAATGTAATTATTTATTTCCAAATCATCTTCTGCAATCAGGATACGGTATTTCGTTTTAGCTTTGACTTCTGAAATATCTTCAGGTTCCAATTCCATATCAAACAGATCGTCTTTTTTGGAATACACAAAAGCAGCAAGCGGCGTTTCTTCAGGAATGATTTCTATTTCTTCCGGTTTCAAATGTGCATTACCTAAGGGCAGTTTAATAACGAAGCAACTACCTTGCCTGTCGGTTCGGTTTTCGGCATAAATTACACCGTGTTGCAATCCAACCAACAACCGGGAAAGGTGCAAACCGACGCCTGTTCCAAGATTGGAATTGGTTAATTCATTGTTAATTTGATAAAAACGTTCGAATATTTTTTCAACTTGTTCTTTGTCTATACCGATTCCCGTATCGAGAACTCTAATTTCAAAATAATCCTTAAGCGAGCCGGTTGTCGAATTGTCTTTGCCGGTTGTCAGTACCACTTGTATCTGACCGCCTTCTGGCGTGAATTTGAAAGCATTGGAAAATACATTGAATAAAACTTTATCAAAGTTATTTAAATCAACCCAGACTTTAAGCGCATCCGTTTCGTGGATAAAAGTAAAATCAATTTTTTTCTTAACCGACTGGTATTCGAATGCCTGCATAATATCCTGAATGAAGCCAACAATATCCGTTTCGCGGGCTATCAAGTGCATCTGTCCCCTGTCGATTTTACGGATGTCCATTAACTGGTTGATAAGTCGCAAAATACGTTGAGCGTTCCGGTAAATCAAGAAGAAAGTATTTTGCAAATCGGGATAACGATTGTCCATTAACAATTTTTCCAAAGGACCCATAATCAAAGTCATAGGCGTCCGGATTTCGTGAGAGATATTGATGAAAAACTGCAATTTTGCTTCATTGATTTCGTCGGCGTGTTCAAGACGCAACATCTCGTTTCGTTGTTTGATACGATAAGAAATAATCCGGTAAACCAAATATATAGCCAATAAAACCAGGAAGGTATAAATTATTTTAGCCCAACCGCTTAAATACCAGGGCGGACGAATAATTATTTCTATTGTTTTAATTTCCGATTGGTTTTCCTTATCACCGGCTTGATACAAAAATTTATAATTTCCCGGCGTTAAATTGGTAAACGAAACTTGATTTTCTCCCGGAGCGGTATTGACCCAATCAGTGTTAAAATTTTGGAGCTTGTATCGATAATTAATTCCATCGGGATTGTCATAATCCAAAGTCGAAAGTTCAAAACTGATAACATTATCTTTGTAGGACAACGAAAAACGTGAAGCATCCATGATATAGTTGTTGAGAATCTCTTTTTCGCCCGATTTCTGTCCTCTATGTACCGGATTTCCAAATAAGTAAAATCCTGTAATATAAATATTTATTTCTTTTTTCTTCGAATGAATTTGGTCTGGATAGAAACTGGTAATTCCATTGATTCCGCCAAAGAACAATTCTCCATTAGTCGCCTTGAAATGCGCATTACGGCTGAACTCGTTTCCTTGCAAACCGTCGGAAGTATGATAATTGGTAAAACGATTCTCTTTCGATGAGTATTTAGAAATACAGGAAAGGGAACTGAACCAGATATTTCCCTCATCATCGCTTTCAATGGCGCAAATGGTATTTCCCGGTAAACCTTCTTGTGTTGTAAATGACCTTATTTCTGATGTTTGTTTATTCAAACAAGATAAGCCTTCGTCAGTGCCAAACCAAATATTTCCATTAGGGTCATTTTTTATCGAAAAAATGATATTACTTTTCAACTTCAAATTGCCTTGATCGTAAGTCGTAAATACGCCTGTCCGGGTATCCAAACTGTTCAATCCTTTGAAAGTAGCAATCCATAACAAGCCATTTTCGTAAATCAAAGCATTAATCCAATTGTTACTCAAACCTTTATCTCCTTCTCGATTTTGATAATAATGGGCGGTAATCTGCATGGTGTTCAAATCCAATCGAAATAAACCGTCGCCATAAGTACCTATCCATAAGCCGCCTTTTTCATCTCCCGTCATGCAATACACTTTGCATTCTGTGAATAACTTTTTGATTGATGCAGGAATAGGAAGACATTTTCCGATTTGTTTATCAAATTGAGCTATACCGTTAAGATAAGAACCTATCCATAGTTTACCTTTGGCGTCTTCCCAAAGGCAAGTAATGGTTGACGGCACAGAAAATGCTTCGTTTGTATTTTGGAAATGACGAGCTTGTCCGGTGTTTTCGTCAAGGGCATACATTCCGTCGCCGTCGGTTCCAATCCAGATAATATCATTATGGTCTTTGTAAATCGCATATACACAATTGGAACCAATATTGTTTCTTTGAAATGATTTGTATCCGTAATATTTGAATCCGTTAGGATTTCCGGGAATAAACAATAACCCCTTTTGAAAAATACCAGCCCAAATATTTCCGTCTTTATCTTCCAAAAGACTGTGTACCTTCGCTTTGGAAAAATTGAATGATGTGGAAAACGGTTCGTAAGCTTCGAGTTGCGATCGGTCGGAATTATATTTTTTCATCCCTAAACCGTCTGTTCCAACAAACAAATGTTTCTTGTTATCAACAAGCAAAGTTTTTATAGGTAAATGAGTTTGGCCTCCTGAATCGTAAACCGGAGTAATTTTCTGAGTCGCCCAATCAAATTTATTGAGTCCGTCATTCAGCGTACCGATAAAAATTTCGCCTTTTTCTCTTTCGCAGACATCGGAAATGGCATTGCTCGTAATGCTTTTTCCCACTCCTGAATCCGTAGTGTAAGTGAAAACTTCATTTGTTTTATAGGAATACACATTCAGCCCTCCGTTTTCAGAACCAATCCATATATGATTGTTGGAGTCTTCGTAAAGAACCGTCAGGAAACGGCTGCAAAGACGCTCGCTGAGTTGCTTTTCAAACCGGCAGACCGTTCCGCCTTTTAGAATAGAAAACAATCCATCGCCTGATGAAGCAAACCACATATCTCCGTTTTCTCTCTCGATAATGGATAAGATATGCGGATATAACCGGTTGTTATTTTCGTCAAAAACGGGAACTTCATGAAACGAATCGGTATTCCGGTCATACTTGAGCAGGCCATCTATACAACCAATCCAGAAATTACCGGAAGAATCTTCAAACATTGTTCGCACATAGTTGTTTTTCAAGGAAAGGGAATCGTTTTCTATTTTTTTATACACCACGAATTTATTACCGTCAAATTTATTCAATCCATTTTCGGTTGCAATCCAAATAAAACCTCTCTTGTCTTGATATACCTGATTGACAAGACTATTGGACAAACCTTGCTCGATAGAATAAAATTGGGTGGTTTGCGCAGATAATTCCAGTGCGCAAACTAAGAACAGAAATACTATAATAAAAGATTTTTTCATTTGTTTTTTCACAAGTAACAAAGTTACACAATTTTTTTAAATATCATTTGCTTTTCGGAAAAAAACATGTAATTTTGTTCACCATATTCATACTTTCAATTATTATATCTATTTATATGTTTAGGAAATACAAATCTCATCCCTGGCACGGCGTAAGTATAGGAAATTTATATCCGCAAATCGTAACGGTATTTATAGAAATTGTTCCGACCGATACGGTGAAGTACGAAGTCGATAAAGAGACCGGATATTTATCTATCGACCGGCCTCAAAAATATTCAAACATTATTCCTGCGCTCTATGGGTTTATTCCTCAAACGTACAGCGGAAGACGGGTAGCGGAAGTGAGTAACTACTATCTTAACCGGAAAGACATTGTCGGCGACGGCGACCCTGTAGATATATGTGTATTGACTGAAAAAGACATCACTCATGGCGATTTGCTGGTAAAGGCAAGACCTATCGGCGGATTCCGTTTACTCGACGGGGGACAGGCCGATGACAAACTCATTGCAATTCTTCACAATGATGCTATTTACGGATCTTATCACAGTATTAACGATGTTCCTTCCCAAGTAATCGAACGATTAAAGCATTATTTCACCACCTATAAAGATATTCCGGGAACGAACGAACGCAAAACCGAATTGACCCACGTGTATGACGTTGATGTGGCTTATGAAATTATCCAACGTTCGATGGCAGATTATAAAGAGTATTTCGGCAATTATGAATATGAATAAATCCGATTACATTGCATTATATACTCCTTTCAATAACAATACCGAAGAGGGTGTGGTTGACTCATCCGGAATAATTTCCATATAATCTCCGTTTCGACTGCCTGTATGAACTTTCACTTTTCGGAATACATATTCGTTGTCGTCGGAAGATTGCAGCAGCAGCTCGAAGTGGTCATTCTCCTCCGTTATCACGGCATCAACCGGTAATGCCCACACAGTCTTTGAACCGATAACAATTCCGGCGTCGATAAACATACCTGTTAATAACTTAGCCCGTGCGTCGCCGGACGGAATAGCTTGCACCAGCGCTGTGCGGTCTGTCTTGTCGATGGCTCTCCCGATGCTACTTACCGTAGCTGAAAACAATTTATCCGGCGAATCGGGCTGTGAAAAGTTTACTTTTTGTCCCTGCCGTATTTGTGCAATGTCTCTTTCAAAAACAGACAAGTACAATTGGAGTTGTTGCGTATCAACAATTTCCAATACCACATCGGTCGGATTGATAAATTTACTTATATCCGCATGAATACTGACAATATCTCCTGCAATCGGTGCGTATATAACGGCAGAAGAAGAAATTTGTCCTTGCTTAATCTTTTCCGGATCTAAGTTTAGTAGCAAAAGTTCTTGTCTCAATCCTTCACCGGCTGCTACCGCTTTTTTGAAATTGCTTTCCGCTTCGAGAAATACTTTTTCAGAAGAAACTTTTTCTGCGAAAAGCGTTTTTTGCCGGTTGTATTCCGATTCCAACGATTTCAGTTGTTCGGAATTTTCCAGATAAGACTGTTGTAAGCCGATAATTTCCGGCCCTTCAAAACTCAACAGCGGCTGACCTTTGTTCACCCTGTCGCCCGCGTGAACAAAAATGCTCTTGACGGAACCGCTAACCACGGGACTTACCGTTGCTTTACTCTGGGGAGGAACGTCTGCCATTCCGCGCGCCCTGACTTCTTCATTAAAATCAACCTTTTGCAAAGTACCGGTTTGCATGTTTATTTGGTTGAATTGTGCCTTGGTGATGTGGACAAGCGTGCTGTCCGCACTGGTTTCTTCTCCTGCTTGCTTCCCGTTTTTGCAGGAAAAGAGGAGGCTCATGGCGATAAAGATAGAGATGCAGTTGTTATTTGCTATTTTCATAATCTTTTGTTCCTTTAATTGATTTCAAATTCTTTGCATTAAGTTTTGAAACAACCTTTTTCCCTGATTCCAATTCAAGTTTTTGCCGAGCAGCGGCAGCAACAGAACCACCTTGCTGAGCAACTCTTGCATTTTCAGCATGAGAGTTTGGCTGTTTTGTTTTTGATATTTCAGTTGTTGATGCTTCTGCAAGCATGTTGAATACAAGTTCCTGCCCTTTTTTCACTCCTCTCAGTTCCCACTCATCGGTAAGTTCTTTACGCACTTCTATACTTTTCAACCGTTGGTTAATCCAATTGTTTATACTCAAGGTTATACCAATTCCAATGACAACTATCGAAAGTTCCAGCAAGTATTTTCCAATGTTTTGTATTGATATTTTTGTTTTCATATTTATTTTACTTTTTTATTTATAGCCTAAAATTCTAAAATATAGAAGTTTTGAGAGGTATCGTCTCTTTCTACCGAGCGATACATCCCATACGGGATGTAAGTTTTGGTCTATGCGTTCTTTGGCAACTTGAGCCATCCATATTTTAAACGGTTCAGCCTTTGGCGAAGGGATGGATTGAATAATACGAAATAAATCCTCTACATTAGCAGCCAACGTTTTACGATTTTTCCCTGTTTCAGTTTTCATTTCTACCTGGGGACAATTTGTCCCTATGTATTCCCCAAGAAGTTCATCTCGTTTTCGGAGTTTTTTTAAGTAGTCTGTAGGATTAACACTATCTGTTAAAATACCGACTACGTCAACCACCGAAAAATACCATTCTTCCTTTTCCTCATCCCAAACGGTACGGACTCTTTTTTCTTCAAACAATTTGATATTGGCCTCTTTTGTCATAGTTTATAAAATTTATTCATTGTAATTAAAGTAATACAATTCCAAATACGCTTGGTTGTATTGCAACAAATTATCCAAATAATCCAATTGAATCGTAACTGCATTATCCAGACTTTGGATGTACTGGAAAAAATCAATTTCACCATTGCGGAAACTCTTTTCGGCTGTTTTGATAATTTCGTCCGAAAGCCTTTTGCCCGACTCGTCGAAATAGCGAATGGCTTCTTGTTTTTGCCCCAATTCAGATTGCTTTTTGGCAATAAATCCATTCATCAGCGACTCTTGATTTTTTCGTTGTTCTTCCCATTGCATCAAACCGAGTTTGGCAACTCTGTTTTTAGACAGATTACCGCTAAATAGAATGGGAAAAGACAATCCGACTTGAAAGCCGTACATAGAACCTTTCAGCAGGGCATTTGTTCCCCGAAAATATTCCAGATTAATATCCGGTAGCCAATTATTACGTTCCAAATTCAGCTTGGATTTATAAAAAGAAGTTGTATTTTCAAGATTCGTGTTATACAAATCTTGTACTGTATTATTAAGGGGAAGATTCAGAATTTCCATGGTGTTTTTCATTACAACAACCGTGTCTTGTGTCTGCAATAGGGCCATCAATTGTTCGTAAGCTCCCTTTTTTTCTTGTATGATTTTTGCTAATGAAGCATGCATCATTTTCGATTTAGCTTCTGCAGTAATCTTTTCCAAATAGTTAGTTTCTCCTAATTCAAATCTGCGAGCGCCCGCCCGGGAAAAATCGCCATACAAACTGTCTAAATATTGATGAAGTATTTCCCGTTGTTGTATCCACACGATTTGTTCGTAGAGCAAGGAAACTTGCAGCGAGAGTTTATTGCGGACAATTTCGTAATTAGTTTGAGCAATTTTCCATTCAGCTTTGTTTGCTTTATACTGAGATGAATATACTGTCGGGAACAGAAAATTTTGGCCGACGCCCCATACTTTCAACGGCAGACCGTTTGGAGCAATATTGTTTTGATCATATCCATAATATACAGATGTTTTGTCAAATGAAAACGCTGTGCCTATATTGGCTTTAGACTGTCGGGCTTGCAGTTCCATCGACTGAATCCCTTTATTATTGTTGAGTGCGGTTTGAATCAGATTTTCCAATTCCTGATTTTGAGCCAACAACGGACTGACGACTAATAGCAACATGACTGATAACAACCCAACTCCTTTAGGAATTTTCCGCCTTCTCTTAGTAATTTTGGATATTTTCGGCAAACTCCAATCCCTTCCTTCCACTATTTTGAACAAGACGGGCAACACAACCATCGTCAGAAAGGTTGAAGTGATTAATCCGCCAATTACAACCGTAGCGAGCGGACGCTGAACTTCCGCGCCGACATTGGTCGAAACCGCCATCGGGAGAAAGCCTAAGGCAGCGGCGCCGGCCGTCAAAGCAACCGGTCGCAACCGGTCAATTGCTCCGTGTATTATTAACGAATCAAAATCTTCCGTGCTCTCTTTCTCTAAGGATTTAAAATGTTCTACCAAAACGATACCGTTTAATACCGCAATACCAAACAAAGCAATGAACCCGACACCGGCGGAAATGCTGAACGGCAACCCTCGTATCCACAACGCAAAAACGCCTCCTACCGCTGCCAGCGGAATGGCGGAAAAGACCATAATAGTTTCTTTCATCGAAGTAAAAGCAAAATACAGCAGGACAAAAATGAGGCATAAAGCAATGGGCACTGCAATTTTCAAACGCTTAATTGCGCTTTGCAGGTTTTCAAACTGTCCTCCATACGAAACGGTATATCCCGGAGATAAACTGAGTTTTTGACTAACAATCGACTCAATATCATCCGCTACGCTTTGCATGTCGCGCCCGCGGACATTTACGCCAATCACAACTCGCCGTTGTGTATTGTCGCGCGATATTTTTGCCGGACCTTCCGTGTAATGAATATCGGCTACTTCCCGCAAAGGAATTTGTCCGCCGGAAGGCAGCGGAACATACAGGTTGCGCAAGTTTTCAATATCGCTACGGCCAGCAGAGTCAAAGCGAAGAACCATATCAAACCGCTTTTCGCCTTCAAAAACGTTTCCGGTGATTTTTCCGGCAAAGCCAAGCGTAATGAGGCTGTTCAAGTCGGCTATTTGCAAGCCGTACCGCGCTATTTTCGCCCGGTCGTATTTCACCATCATCTGCGGCAATCCGTCTATTTTTTCAACAATAATGTCCGAAGCGCCTTTGACATCGGCAATCATCTTTTTAACTTCCTGCGCTTTCTCTGCTAAAATATCCAAATCTTCTCCAAATATTTTGATAGCGATATTATTACGTGACCCGGAAATCAACTCGTTGAAACGCATTTCAATAGGTTGGGTAAACTCAATATCCATGTTGGGAAATACAGCTAAGGCTTCTTTTATTTTTGCAGCTAACTCTTCTTTGGTTTTAGCCGAAACCCATTTATCCTTAGGAGCTAAGCGAATAATGATATCGGTTTCTTCCATCGACATCGGGTCGGTAGGGACTTCCGCCGCTCCAATCCTGCTGACGACTTGCGTAATTTCCGGAAATTTATTATGCAAGATTTGTTCGATTTGTGTCGTGGTTGCAATGGTCTGCGTCAAAGACGTTCCGGTTTTCAATACCGGCTGAATGACAAAATCACCTTCGTCTAATTGAGGAATAAATTCGCCGCCCATCCGGTTGTAAATAAATACGGCGACCGCCACGAATATTACAGAGGTGATTACTATTTTTTTCGTGTTTTTCAACGACCAGGTAATTACCGGAAGATAGGTCACGTGCAACAGTTGCACGATGCGCGAAGAAATCGATTTCTGATTCTCTTTATGCGGCCGCAAAATCAAGGAAGAAGCCACAGGCACGTAAGTAAAACAAAGTATCATCGCCCCGATAACTGCAAAACTGAATGTCAGCGCCATCGGATGGAACATTTTCCCTTCAACTCCAACCAAAGAAAGGATAGGTATAAAAACAATCAGAATAATGAGTTGCCCGAATGATGCCGAAGTCATCATCTTGGAAGCGCTTTCATCCGTAATCCGGTCAATCATTTCCTGCCGGCCTCGTCTGTCTAAACTTTGCAATTGGGTGAAATTTGAAGTCAGATGGTGGGATATATGCTCGACAATAATCACCGCTCCGTCGATAATGATTCCAAAGTCAATCGCTCCCAGACTCATTAAGTTAGCGTCGATGCCGAAGATGCTCATCAGTGAAATGGCAAACAGCAAACAGAGTGGGATGAGGGAAGCTACCACCAAGCCCGACCGTAAATTACCCAACAACAAAACAACTACAAAAATGACAATCAAAAAACCGATAATCAGGTTCTCAATGACGGTATGGGTTGTTTTGGCAACCAATTCGCTACGGTCGAGGACAGGATTGATATACACGCCTTCGGGCAACATTTTCTGAACTTTTTCCACACGCGCTTTGACATCATTTATCACTTGTCTGGAATCGGCGCCCTTGAGCATCATGATTTGTCCGAACACTTTTTCGCCTTCTCCATTGCCGGTAATAGCGCCAAACCGGACTGCATGTCCCATCCGGACGGTTGCTACATCTTTAACTAAAATGGGCACACCATTTACGTTTTTTACCACAACATTTTCAATATCGCTCGTTGAGTTGATTTTCCCCTCTCCCCTGATAAAATAACTTTGATTGGTTTTTTCAATGTATGCTCCTCCGGAAATGCTGTTGTTATTTTCCAACGCCGTAAACAATTCGGAAATGGTTACATTTCTGGCATCCAAAACTGCCGGAGTGATGGCAACTTCATATTGTTTCAGGTATCCGCCCCAGGTATTGATTTCGACAACGCCTTGTATGCCGGATAGTTGCCGTTTAACAATCCAATCTTGAATGATACGTAAATCGGTCAACGAATAACGGTCTTTAAATGCCGGTTTTACTTCCAGCGTATATTGATAAATCTCGCCCAATCCTGTGGTAATCGGGCCCATAGCCGGCTTGCCGAATCCTTCGGGTATCTGTTCGGCTGCCGTGACCAACTTTTCCGCAACCAATTGGCGGGGCAAATAAGTACCCATATTATCGTCAAAGACAATGGTTACCACGGATAGACCAAATTTGGAAATAGATCGGATTTCATGTACGCCGGGCAAATTTGCCATTTCCATTTCAATTGGGTAGGTGATAAACTGTTCAATGTCCTGGGTGGACAAATTGGTCGAAGTCGTAATTACCTGAATTTGATTATTGGTAATATCCGGCACCGCTCCAACAGAAATTTTGAAAACAGAGAGAATCCCATAACCTAATATCCCCAATGTAAATAAGAGGATTATCAGTTTGTTCTTAAGACTGAAATTAATAATTTTTTCCAGCATAGTATTATTGCCATTTTTGGCGTAAAATTACAATATTTTTTGAATTTATTTTTGTTTTTATAAAAATAATTTTCAATGTGAGTTAAAAATATTTTGAAATATAATCGAAAAGTTGTACGTTTGCCGTATGAAAAGGAGTTTATTTCTCTTATTCCTATATGCTCTATTGCTGGCTTTTGCTACTTTGATTGAAGCGTATATGGGTACTGACGCAGCGAAGATAATTATTTATCATTCTCCGGTAATTATTTTACTGTTGGTTGGAGTTGTGGCAAGTTTTATCATCATTGCCATAAAACGCCATCTACTGAATATTAATAAGCGAAAATGGAGTTTTCTATTTATACATGGAGCATTTATTATTATTCTTTCCGGAGCGTTCGTTACTCATCTTTTTTCCGAAGAGGGTATAATTCATATTCGAGAAGGGCAAAATACTAATTGGATGCTTGTTCGGACAAATAAGGGTGATGAACTCAAGAAGTTACCTTTCAGCGTAGAATTGAAAAAGTTCATCTTGACCCGTTATCCGGAATCTTTCACGCCTTCTTCTTATGAAAGTGTTTTGATAATAAATGAAGATGATAAGATTAGGGAAAAAATTGTATCCGTGAATAATGCTCAAGATATAAAGGGTTACAGATTATTTCAGACTTCTTATGATCCGGACGAAAAAGGAACCTTTTTGACTGTCAATAAGGATATTCCCGGACGACAAATAACCTATACGGGATATTTTTTGCTGATGGTCGGTTTTATCCTTTTTCTTACTTCTAAAAATTCACGATTAAGCACATTATTCCACAAATTAAAAGAATTAAATACGTTGCCGGATGTATAATCAATTTAACATATTCTCACTGTGTAAAACCATTTATTTAATATTCGGAGGTGGTTTCTTATTGTTAACAATCGTATCTTTATTCATTAATATTAAATCCATTAAGAAAATAATACCGTTTTTGAACCTGTTTATTGGGGGTGGTTTTTTATGTCACGTTTTCGGAATAGGTCTTCGGTGGTATAGGGCAGGTTATGTCCCTTTGAGCAATTTATATGAATCCATGGTTTTTGTTTCACTAATTTCAATATTGGTAGGATTTATTTTCTTCCGGCAAAGCAAGATTGTTTATGCTTTAGCTGTCTTGTACGGGGGCGTTATTCTTTTTGTTTCCGGGTTGACCAAGTTGGATCCGGAAATTGGTTTGTTAGTACCTGCACTTAAATCTCCATGGTTGATATTTCATGTTTCCATAATTATGGTTTCTTATGGTTTCTTCGGCGTTAGTTTCTTGCTGGGTTTGACCAATCTTTTTATGCTTGCTCTAAAGGAAAAGAATGAAATGATTTCTCTTCGGATTAAGAAACTAAGCATTATCAATGAAATATCCCTGTGGTTTGGTTTATGTTTCCTTACTTTAGGTACTTTTTTAGGTGCAATATGGGCAAATGAAACATGGGGCAGGTATTGGGGTTGGGACCCAAAAGAAACATGGGCGCTTATTACAATCATTGCTTATGCGATTGTAACTCATTTTGCCTTTACGAAGAAAAACGATAATCGGATGTGGCTTAATGCCGGTTCTGTTATCGCTTTTATTTGTGTGGTGATGACCTATTTAGGTGTTACCTTTTTGTTGAATGGGATGCATTCGTATAGATAGTTGTGTCCCTTATAGCCAAAAATAAATTTAATGTAACGTCATTTATAATCTTTGTAACATTTTTTAATTCATTTTTATTGTTATTTATATACTTTTGCACGCTCTAAATATTGATGCAAAGCAAAAATTATATATTTATTTATTTACGAATTAAAATGTTTTTATTATTTTTAGTATGAAAAACTTTTCAATTTTGTGTTTAAAACCGGTTCGGTTTTTACTGTTGTTCCTAATTATTCCTTTTGCTGCATTCGCACAGAATATTTCTGTGACGGGTATAGTAACGGATAATAAAGGAGAAGCCTTAATAGGCGTGAGTGTTATACAAAAAGGTACGACAATATGGAACACCAACAGATGTGGATGGGAAATACACGCTTACGGTTCCTAACGATGCCGTTTTGGAATTTTCGTACATGGGGTATGTTACACAATCGATTCCTGTACAAGGAAGGAGACAGATTAATGTAACAATGGGAGAAGATGCAAAAGCATTACAAGAAGTAGTGGTTATTGGTTATGGTACACAACGCAGAGAAGCGGTTACCGGTTCGGTGGCTTCCATGCAAGGCAATGTTCTGCGCCAAGTAGAAACCGGTAATCTCACATCTGCTTTAGCCGGACGAATAGCAGGGGTGCAAATGTCACAGGCAAATTCAAAACCGGGTGCGGATATGCAAATCAGAATTCGTGGAACTCGTTCATTCTCCGGCAGCAACGATCCGATAGTTGTACTTGATGGAATACCGTTTGCCGGTACGATCGGCGATATTGCTCCCGATAATATCAAAAGCATCGATATCTTGAAAGATGCTTCGGCAACGGCTATCTACGGTTCGCGAGGCGCTAACGGGGTTATCTTGATAACCACTAATAAAGGTTTTGCAGAACAAAAACCAAAGGTAACTTATGATGCATACGTCGGCACAAAAACTTTGTTTCATCACTATCCGATGATGACAGGCGACGAATTGTATCAATTACGTAAGGATGCAGGAGTTTATAAGGATTCCGATGGCAATCCCACGCTGGGACAGGACGAAGTACAAGGCACAAATACCGACTGGCAAGACTTAATGTTTAAAAACGGCACGACAACAAACCAAAATCTAAATGTATCGGGCGGTACATCAACCGGCAGTTACAATTTCGGAGTCGGATATTACAAAGATGAATCTTTGATGCCCGGTCAAGATTACAGCCGTATCAATATTC
>JGI20166J26741_11107780_pt1 | contig 14376 bp, 7 predicted proteins | sample TergutCu122P5_FD_26741 | JGI IMG/M metagenome (IMG submission 26741)
CACTGCCTGTTTACTTCCTCCGCAACTCATAAATGTTACATTTGTAAATATTGCTGCAATAGCGAATATCAAATAAAAAATCTTATTATTTTTCATTGTTGTCATTAATTTTACATCTGCCCTTTATGCAGATAATAAATTTGTTTGTATCCTGCTCTTTCGGCTTTGCAGGGCTTGCCCCGATTGGTTATGGTTTTCGGATTCCATTTCAGTCCGATGAAGATTTACTTCGCATACGCACATAAAAAAAGCGCGGACTTGTTACTCTATTCCAGTTTATTGAAGGTCTTCGACTACCCTGTTATTACTTTAATGGAGTAAGCCCACGCCGAACGGCGTGAGCGCTCGCACTTACTCCCGTAATAACAGTTTGAAAATTGTCGAAGTTTTCAATAAACAAGAATAAAGCTAACGCTTTTTTCAAATATTTCCTAAAATGTGCGCATTATTTTGCGCTCTGTAATTTAACCATAGGCAAAAAGTTTTAAAATTCAATGACAAAATTAATAAAAAATAATTTAATCTGTGAAATAACGGTTAATTATTTATAGTGCGCATTTAAAACCGTCGTTTCCGTTTTCGGGGGATTGCGGGTCAAGTCCGCAATGACAGCAGGCATTGTGTATTCTTGTAAACAAAAACAAAATCCATTCATTTCAAAAAAATAAATTTGTACCTTTGTCAAAAAGTTTGTCCATGACAACATCGGATATAGAAAAAATAATAGCCCAAGGCGAAGGCATTTCCATTGAGTTCAAGGAAGCGAAAGAAAAAGTGCCTGCATCGTTTTACGAAACCGTAGTCAGTTTCGCAAATACGAATGGAGGCGTTGTCCTGTTGGGCGTTGATGACGAGGGAAAAGTCACAGGTATTCAACCTGAATATAAAGCAAAATTTCTAAAAAATATTGCTACTGCGCTCAATTCTATTGATAATATTAATCCCGTACTTTACCTGAATCCGACGACGATAGACTATGACGGAAAAATGATTATCGTGGTTCAGGTTCCTGTGAGTTCGCAAGTACACGACCATGCAGGACGAGTATATATTCGTGAATACGAAGTAGATATAGATATTACCGGCAATCAACATAAAATACGCGGTCTTTTCTTAAAAAAAGGAACGATTTATACGGAAACGCATATTTACCCCGGTTTGAAAATGTCGGATTTGGACGAAGCGCTGTTCGACAAAGCGCGCAACTTGATTCGGAGTAATCGGAACGACCACCCATGGCTAACGGTTGATAATATGCAGATGCTTCGCGATGCAGTACTGTATTGGAATGATTTTGAACAAAATAAAGAAGGTTTTACCTTGGCAGCCGCATTGCTTTTTGGAAAAGACCTGACCATTCAAAACTTGCTCCCTGCCTACAAAGTGGAGGCAATGGTGCGCATCAAAAACAAAGACCGTTGGGACGACCGTTTGACTTTGCGCACCAATTTGATAGATACCTATTTGCAACTCAAAGAATTTATAAACAGACATTTGCCTGATAAATTCTTTATGGAAGGCGATCAGCGCGTTGACCTGCGAGATAAGATTTTCAGGGAAGTAATCGGGAATATCATTGTTCATCGCGAATATACCGACGCTACTGCTACTGAATTGATTATTGAAGAAGATGCAGTAAGAACGTTGAATCCAAACAATCCGTATTTTAATGGTATCATGGATTTGGACAATTTCAATCCGCACCCCAAAAATCCAAATCTTCGCAGGTTTTTTACGGCATTGGGGTGGGCTGATGAAATCGGGTCGGGCATCAGGAACACAAAGAAATATCTACCGTTTTATGTCGAAAAAGCAAAACCGGTTTTTATTGACGAGCCGTTGTTCAGAATTATAATTCCATTACACCGTTACACCATGTCCGATTTTACTGAAGAATGGTATAATTGGTTGGAATTGAATGAAAAATGGTTACCACAACTGACCGAATCGTTGAATAATATTGAGATAGAAGGACATCTTCAAAAGATGGCTTGGAAAGAACAAATAGAATATCTTATACCAAGTTGGATTGAAAAAATGACTAAGTTGGCGCCAAGTTCATTCAAAAAAGTGACTAAGTCTGATGAAATAAAGGGTACAAGTCCAAATGAAAAAGGGTATAAGTTAAATAATGTGTATGCAGAAGATAATCAGACACATGATTATTTAGATGGTATAAGTCTGAACGAAAAAGGGTACAAGTTGATTGAAGAAAACCGACCAAGTTCAAATGAAAAACTGACTAAATTGCCCAATAAAAAAATACGGTATATCATTATTATTTTATTAATGCTTGGTACCCCTCTTTCAATAGACGAACTAATGTCGCTTTTTGAATACAATCATAAAGGTAAATTTCGAGACAATTATATTAAACCTTTGGAGTCTGTTGGTTTTATCACTAAAACCAATCCCGACAAACCAACAGCATCGAATCAAAAGTACTTGATTACAGAGAAAGGGAAGCGATTTTTAACCGGAGGTTAATAAAGTAAAGTCCCCTTTCGGGAAATTGCGGGTCAAGCCCGCAATGACAGCAGGCGTTGCGCATTAATTTTCTCTTTCAATAATATAATCGCTTAACTGAATGAGGCTCGTTTTTGCTTCGGAATCGGGGAAGCCGCTTAATAACAGGATGGTTTTTTCTCTTATTTCCTGCATTTTGGATTGCGCATATTCTATTCCTTTGTATTGTTTGGCGAAATCGGTTAATTTCCTGATGTCTTCGGGCGAACAGTTTTGGTTTTGAATCAGCGAGAGGATATGGTTCGATTCGGATTTGGGCGCCGTATTGAGAGCATAAATCAGCGGCAGTGTGATTTTTCCTTCTCGAATATCGTTTCCGGTGGGTTTACCGAGATTGTCCTGGTCGAAATAATCAAATATATCGTCTTTGATTTGGAAACACATTCCTAAATTTTCGCCTATTAACCTAAGTTTTTCCTGTTTTTCGGGACTTGCTTTGACTGAAATAGCGCCCATTTCGGAGCAGGAAGAAAGAAGAAAGGCGGTTTTTTTCCAGATGACTTCCAAATAACGCTTTTCATTAAAGTGCAGTTCTTTTGAAGAAATCAACTGTGCTAATTCTCCTTCGGCTAAATTTTTCGCTAATCGGGATATTATATCCAATATAGAAAAGTTTTGCGACAGAATCGCTTTTGTAATAGCCAGAGCCAAAATATAATCGCCCAAAAGGACAGCTAACCGGTTGTCGTATTTGGCATTTACCGAAAGTTGTCCACGCCGTTCCATCGTATTGTCCACTACGTCATCGTGAATGAGCGTTGCAGTATGCAATAATTCGAGCATGACTGCATAGTCGATTGATTTTTCATTTGGCTCTCCACAGAGTTTTGCCGACAGCAGAAGAATGAGCGGTCGGATTCTTTTTCCGTTTTTTCCGGAAACAAAATCAATCATTGATTGAAAGTCGCTGTTATGACCCTGTAAAGATTCTGAAAACAGGCGGTTAAAAACTTCCATTTCTTTCTTTACCGGTTGAGCGATGGGATGCAATTTATTCATCTTTCCAAATAATCCTCAATATTTTGCAAAGGTAAAAATAATATTTAAGAGAAAAGAATAAAATTGAGATGATGTGATTAAATTTTTATACCTTTACCCTAAAATTGAAGGAAAATGAAGTTATTTTTGTTAGATGCTTACGCATTGATTTACCGTGCCTATTACGCATTGATTAAAATGCCGAGGGTTACGTCGAAAGGGTTAAATACCTCTGCTATCTTCGGCTTTGTGAATACGTTGGAAGATGTTTTGAAGAAGGAAAATCCTACGCATATCGGAGTCGCTTTTGATCCGCCCGGTCCTACCTTTCGCCACGAGGCATTCGAGGCGTATAAGGCGCAGCGGGAAGAAACGCCCGAAGTGATTCGCGAATCGGTTCCGATTATCAAAGACATTATTCGCGCCTATCGCATTCCGATATTGGAAATTCCTTATTATGAAGCGGATGATGTGATTGGAACGCTTGCGGCTAAATCTCCTGCCGATTGCAGGGTGTATATGATGACGCCCGATAAGGATTACGGTCAATTGGTTAATCAGCATGTTTTTGTCTATAAACCGGCTTATCGGGGGAACGAATTTCTTGTTTTAGGCGCCGAAGAAGTGAAAGAGCGTTACGGTTTGAACGATCCGCTTCAAATCATAGATTTACTGGCGTTGATGGGCGATAAGTCCGATAATATACCGGGTTGTCCGGGGGTAGGGGAGGTGACCGCCCAAAAATTAATCGCCGAGTTTGGGAGCGTCGAAAATCTGATTGAACACACCGATAGATTGACCGGCAGCCTAAAAACCAAAATCGAAGAAAATAAAGAAACCATTCTCTTTTCCAAGTTTTTAGCGACTATTAAGACTGATGTTCCCATAGATTTTGACCCTGATGCATTGATTCGGCAAAAAATGGATGAACCGGCTTTGCGGAAGATTTTCGATGATTTGGAGTTCCGCCAGCTTTCGACCCGAATTTTCGGCGAAACGAGAAGCGTTCCATCCACTGCTCAGCCTAAATCTAAAGCGTTTCAACCCTCTCTGTTCGATATGTTTCCCGAAGAAAAAGCGCCGGAAGTGAATCTAAATACATCATTGCAGGAAACCATTCAAACAGTCCCGCATCGTTATTCGCTGCTGGATTCGGAAAGCGATATTGCCGATTTCATTGGCAGAATTAAACAGCAAAAACAGGTTGCTTTTGATACCGAAACAACAGGCATAGATCCGCTGACCGCCGAACTGGTAGGGATGTCGTTTGCGTTGCAGGAAGGAGAAGCCTTTTATGTTCCGATTCCTTCCGACAGGCAAGAAGCGGTTAAAAAAGCCGGATTATTCAAAGAGATACTGGAAAGTCAGGAGATTTTGAAAATTGGACAAAACATTAAATTCGACTTCAATGTCATAAAAAAATATGGAATTAGTGCCGGAGGTCCCCTGTTTGATACCTTGGTTGCTCATTATCTTCTCAATCCGGAATATCGCCATAATCTGGATTATTTGGCGGAAACCTATTTGAATTACAAGACAGTACATATAGAAGAATTAATTGGACCCAAGGGGAAAAATCAACTGAATATGCGGCAAGTTCCTTTGGATACGTTAGTGGATTATGCAGCAGAAGATGCGGATATTACCCTGCGGTTGCAATCAGTTTTTGAAGAAAAGATTTCAAATAATAATTTTACGGAGTTACTCTACAATATAGAACTCCCCCTGGTAACCGTATTGGCAGATATGGAAGAAGCGGGCGTTCGTCTGGATACGGAAGCGCTGAAGCAATCGTCGATTGGGCTGACGCAGTATTTGCAGGAAATTGAAAAGTCGGTTTTTGAATTAGCCGGAATGGAATTTAACATCAGTTCGCCCAAAATGGTAGGAGAAGTTTTGTTCGACCGGTTGAAAATTGTAGAAAAATCGAAGAAAACGAAGACCGGTCAATATACTACCGGCGAAGAAGTTTTGGAAAATCTGAAATCGAAGCATCCGGTTGTAGAGAAGATTTTGGAATACAGGAAAATCAAAAAGCTGTTGAGCACCTACATTGATGCGCTCCCAACGCTGATTAGTCCGATAGACGGGAAAGTGCATACGACATACAATCAGACCATCACGTCAACCGGACGATTGAGTTCGACCAATCCGAATCTTCAGAATATTCCGATTCGAGACGAAGAAGGGAAAGAAATCCGGAAAGCGTTTATCCCTGACGAAGGGTGTTTATTCCTTTCAGCCGACTATTCGCAAATCGAGCTGCGAATCATGGCTCATCTGAGCGGCGATAAAAATATGACGGGCGCTTTCCTGAGCGGCAAAGATATTCATGCAGCTACTGCCGCTCAAATATATAATGTCGCTATCGAACAGGTTACGCGCGACATGCGGCGTAAAGCCAAAACAGCCAATTTCGGGATTATCTACGGCATTTCGGTATTCGGATTGAGCGAGCAGTTGCGCATACCTCGCGGCGAAGCAAAAGAACTGATTGACGGCTATTTTGCTACTTACCCAGACGTGAAGGAATACATGGAAAAAAGTATTGCAAAAGCGCGTCAGAATGGTTATGTAGAAACCATCTTTCACCGGAAGCGTTTTCTCCCCGACATCAATTCGCAGAATGCGATTGTTCGGGGCTATGCCGAACGAAATGCTATCAATGCTCCCATTCAAGGCTCGGCTGCCGACATTATCAAAGTGGCAATGAACAGGATACACCGGCGTTTCAGGGATGAAAAACTCCGGTCGAAGATGATTATGCAAGTGCACGACGAGTTGAATTTCAACGTCTTTGCAGATGAATTGGAAAAGGTGAAAGCAATTGTGGTGTTTGAAATGGAAAATGCCGCTCGACTGGAAGTCCCCCTGATTGCCGATTGCGGCGTAGGAAACAACTGGTTAGAGGCGCATTGAATTAATTATTTAATTGCCTTAAATACAAATTAAAATCAATATCCTCGCTTTTATCCAGATTTAATTTTGTCTTTAGCCGGTGTCGAATTTTATGGACAGTGTAGAGTTCGATGGAAAAGCAGTCGGCGATATGCTTAGCGCTCATGCCTATTGCAAACCCTATACAGTATTTGATGTTAATTACCGACAGCTCTCCTTGAAACGCATTGATTAAATTCATGAAAAAGTTGTCTTTTAATTCTTTGAGAACTTCAAAGTAAACATCTTTTGTGTTGGAATCATTGATTCTTTTAGAAATTAAAGTATATACATCATTGGCAATATTGTTGAAATACGGGTCTTCGATTGAGGAAACAAATTTCATCTGTTCATACTGCGTCAGCCGTTCCGCATATTTTTGCAAATCGCCGCTTAATTTTTTTTGCTCATTTTTCAATCCCATTAATGTATCGTCTGCTTCGGATATTTGCCGGTTCTTGAAATAGAGTTCAAGCAAGGTCTCGTATTTTTCGAGTTCTGCCTTTTTGAGTCTTTCATCCTTTAAGCGCATTTCGGCTTCCAATTTCTCCTTCCCCAATTTTTCGATCTGCAATTTTGACTCTGCCACTTTTTTCCGCATCATAAACCATCGAAAGCTGAAGAAAAAAACCAGCAGTCCCAACACCGTAATTCCCATGTAGAGCCGATTTTTCACATTCAGGTGCTCAATTTCTGTATCTTTTTTTTCAACTAAGTATTTTTCATTCAGTTCGGAAATAATTTTATTTGTTTCCTCATCAAATACATGATGCGACCAGTCCGACTTTTCACGTTCATATTTCACTGCCGACAACAAATCCTGTTTATGTTCGGCAATTTCAGACAGTCGGCTGTAAATATCGATATATAAGGACTGGTTATCATTTCCCGACCATATTCCCATTAAGTCCAATACCTTTTTGTATATTTTTTCAGCTTCTTCAAAATTATTTTTCTTGAATGCCATTTCGCCATCCATATAGCAAAGATTAACAATCATTGCCGTATCGAGCGGACTTGTCAATTCTTTTGCTTTTACGAGATAACGGCTGATGGAATCCGGCGAGTATTTGTTCGACTTTGTCATGCAAAGCGCCAGCAGCATATAATTGAAAGCTCCATCTCCCCTTTGCTCCTCAAGGCTGCTATCCGATTCAATCATATTTGCAAATTCTGTTTCATAATAAACAGCAGAATCGAGGTAGGCGGTATTCTTTTTGTTTTCAAGATACAAACAGTGATAATACAAGCCGTTGATTCCAATTCTGTCTAACACATCCATTTGATTATCCGATTTATATGAAATAAGATTGACAATGGAAGCTATTCTGCCCAGCATGACAGCATCCTGTTTTTGATAAAACGTATAGGCAAGTTCGTAGAAGACAGGATTCAAGCAGTCATACTGATCTGATTCTTCATACCAGTTGATTGCTTCATAATAATTTTCATGCGCTAAAGTATCGTTTCGTTCCATCGTATAATAATTTCCCAATATATGATGATAAAATCCATGCAATAAGGGTTTATCAACGTTTTTGATGAACATCGAAGCGGAATCTAAATAAATTTTTGATTTGTCAATTTCAAATCGCTTGATACAGTTATCGGCTAAAGTCGTATATTGAAATATATGCGTATCAGCATCTTTTTCTTCCTGTGTATTTGCCTTTGCGAACGTTGGCATCAGTAAAAGGACCGTACATATCAGGATATAGCGTCTAAAAACAAACAAATTTTCGCCCATGATTTAAAAATTATAAGGTTCGAATGCGTAAAAATAGCAAGTATTAAAACAATAAACAAATAATACAATTTACGAAAGATGGTTTGTCATTGCGCGTAAAATAATGCATATTTTTGTTTAAAAATTTGTATATTCTGATAATCAGTATGTTTTCTTGACAAAATTTTATTAGAAAAATGGAAGGATAGGGAAAACACTAATAAATAATAATTTTAAAATAGGGTAAAAATATTTACGTTTTAGGAGTTTTTGTTAGCAATTGTTTCAAAATTAAATGTATCTTTGCCCAAATAATGAAAATTAGCGAATATAAATTAAAAACAGAAGTTATGATTCACAATCTGAAAAAACTTCCTTTAGTGTTCATCTCTGTATTATTCTTCATAGCGTGCAGAAATAGTAATCCACATTATGTTGCAGAACGAAACATTGAGGCGTTGAACAGGGAAGCGTTCGACTGCCGGTATAAAAATATTGATTCTTCCCGGATTAAAGCGCTGAATGTGGTCGAATCTTTGGATAGCGCCCAAAAGGAAGGTACCATAGATGTCGTAGATTTCTACAACAGTCAGAAGGCAAGAGCATGGAATACCATTGCTTACTCCTACTTTTTAGCGTCGAATTATGATTCAGCCATGGTATATATCAACCGGATTCGAAATATAAAGGAAGATTATCGGAACAAAGAAATTGAAGAAGCCATTTCATCTATTGTTGAAGCTAAATTCTTCAAGAGAAAGTGTCAATGTAAAGAAGTATATTCTATGTTAACAAGTTCGGTATCAATATTTGATTTCCGGTGTGATTTGTTGATAAATCTTCCCAGAGAAATAGTTAATGCTTTAAAATACAAATTTTATTTGAAAAAATTTGATAGAGAACGATATAACTGGGCGAAATCGGAATACTTATTTGGACTTGCAGCTTTGAACAAGTACTACATGGGCAGCGATTTTTCAAAAGTTGTTTCAATTCTTGATAAAATTAAAAACAATCAGGACTTACAGCCCGATAACACCCAGAAGATTATTTTATATTACATCTATGCAAAAGATTATTTCTCGGCTCTCGACTCAAAAAATCCGCAATATTTAGACAGCGCTTATGTTTATCTGAAAAAAGGACTTGATATGCTGGAAAAACCGGAAGACAGAATAGATTATTTTCTTGCCATGAACTGTCGATTAATTGCTCAAATGCTGGTTGATTCAACTGCCGGGAGAATGATAGGAAAAGATCCAATCGATATATACCGCATCAAGCAAAAGTATATTGACCCCGAATGCCATTCGGAGGAGATTGGTATAGACAGTCCCCGTCTTCCATTGCTATTGTTTGAAAAAGCCAATGCAATATTTGAAAACGGCGCTGACAGATATCAAACGATGGTGTCCCGTATTTTCACAGGCGATTATTATTTATTACAGGGCGATTCAGCCCGGGCGGAAACATTGTATAATGAATCGCTCAAATACTGCGAAGATATAAAAAGAACAGGAGGCGGAGCGCTGAAATGGAGAAATAAGATTTACTTGAGATTAATAAATTCAGCCACCGAAAAAACCCCAATTACGCAAATTAAGCAATGGAACGGACTTTTATATACAACTACCCAAACGATTGCTGATAACGCTAAAAAAGACCGATTATTTAAAAAACAGGCTGAAATAGAGCAGTCCAATTTCAAAGTATTGTTTTTAATTGTTTTTATTATAACGGTTTTAATCGGTTTAATATCTGCATTGAATATAAGAAAAACAAATAAAAATAAAAACGCATTAAACGAAGCAAACGAAACGGGATTCAAAATCATGTCTTCAATGAATGAAATTGAAACCGTTATTCCTGAAGTCGGCATACAAAAATTAAAGGAGATTATTAACAAAGAATTTCATTTTTTCTTTAACATGCATATTCCCTGTATTTGTTTATTTGATAATGAAAAAAACGTTTTGAAATTTGCCTGTGGAAAAGATGTGTCTTACAGCGAGCCTGTAGCCGATGATAAAACTTGTAACATAAAACATTTGTCCATTGTATGTTTTAAGAAGAAAAAAGAAATATATACAATGTACCATAAAAATGATACCGGATTTTTCAAAATGTCTCATCTGGATGTAGAAATGCTTCCGCCGCCTTCCGCCTTTTGTTTTATGCCTTTGAAGAGCGGAAAACAGGATAAACTGATAGGCGTCATTACCATACAGTCGAAAAACAAATTCAATTCCTTTCATCGGTTATTGTTAAGAACGGTTTCTTCTTATATTGCAGTGGCTTTGGATACGCTCCAAAGAAACGGTTCGATGATTGAAGACTGGGCAATTACCGATACGTATAATTCCATTATACGGCATGAAATAAGACCAAAGATACAAATAGAAATACCCGACTATCTGGCGGAACTCAAAAATGCCATTAACAAAAATAATCAGACAGGTATTCAAAAAGAATTGGAGCGGCTTTTTGGCGTTTCCGACAGCCTGTTGCAAATATTCAATACCTTATCGACAACGCCGCTTCTTACGGTCAGAAAGCTTCCTCTCAAATTCTCGTCGTTTGATATCAGGGAAATTTTTACTTTTCTTAAGGTGATGAAAAGAAATACCAATCCAAATGTTGAATTGATATTCGATATGGAAAAACCGCACTGGGTGATAGCAGATCGAGTGTTGATTGAACTTCTTCTGCGGGCGTTGATTCAAAATGCAATTAACTACACAAGGGAGGGAAGCATCACCGTTTCAGCCGCAGAATATGAGCTGGATAACGAATTTATTCAGGTTTTTGTTAAAGATACCGGAGAAGGAATTTCTGAAGAAGTGAAAAAAAGCATTTTTTCTATTTGCGATGAAGCAAAAAGCGATAACGGACACGGCTTTGGGCTGATTTTATGCCAGCATATAATAAAGCTGCACACAAACTCGAAAATAGGAGTAGAAAGTAAAATAAACGAAGGAAGCGCTTTTTACTTCACGCTAAAAAAAGCAGATATTAATAATGAATAAAGATGGAAGCAAACAAAAAAATCAAAGTAATCTTTGTGGATGATCAATTAACCGTCCTGGATGGTTATAAATCCAGACTGGGTAATGTGAGACTGCAAAAAAGCATGAATGTCTCAATTGATATATTGGGCGGTTTCCAGGATGATAAAGCGCTGTTTCAATATCTCGGAAATGAAAAGAACACTAAGCCCGATATAATTCTGCTGGATATGGAATTTAGAAACATGGGAGAACCAAGCGGGGGATTAAGAATTACGAAAGAAATAAGGCATAAGTTTCATAATTCCATCAAAATCATTATTGTTTCGGGCGTTTACGATTTTCCGGAAGATTCCAGCAGTTATACGAAAGAAACAGATATAAAGAAGATTATAAGCGACAACAGTAAAGTCATTGCCAATGCAATTAATGAAGGCGCCAATGGTTTTATAAGCAGAAATCCAAAAAATTATTACGAGGACATTCTGAGGGGCATTGGCTGCATCAGTAGCGGAGAGGAATATTTTTTCAATGCCCCTATCATAAAAACCGTTGTAGCGGCTTTTTTACAGTTTGTGAAGCAGGAAGGAGCATTCATCGACCCGCTGATAAGAGCCAATCATTTTGAATTGGATTCCATTGACCTGAGCATTCTTAAAATGTTGGCAAAAGGAATGAAAGCTGTTGATATTGCCAAAGAATTAGCAAAAAATTTTGGACGGGAAAAATACTCTGAAAAATCAGTCCAACAGCGCCAGTCAAAAATTGCAGATAGATTAGATGTCGCCAACAATTCAAATGTGATTATCGTAAAAGCCATAAAAGAGGGATTGATTGTACTCAATCGGATTGAGGTATAAAAACGGCGCAGGGTTGTTTGTGAATATATAATTAGTAATTATTCTTAAAACTCCAAGAAATTCATTAAAATAAAATTAGTATAATACCTATACTCAATATGGGTTATACTATTTTTATAGTTTTTATCCAACTTACCTTTGCATCATCAAACTCAAGTAGAACTATTTAATTAAATGTATTGTAGTATGAAAAAAGTCGTTTTAACAGTAGCTGTATTACTCTGCGGAGTATTTGTTTACGAAAGCCGTCAATCCCAAGCGATTGAAAACAAAAGGAGTGATTTAATGTCCACGCTTATACCGCCGGTTATGAAGCCGCGACCATTGCCTCCAGATGTATTGAAAATGAGCGGCGATTTAATGTCCACGCTCATACCCCCTGTCATGAAACCGCGTCCATTGCCTCCGGATGTGTTGAAAGTATGCGGCGATCAAAACATGGAAATAGCATAGAAATGTTGGCTGTATTTTACCGTCATTTCTATTGATAATTCGGGTTCAATCTAAATTTTTATATTTTTTAACTTTTACTAAATTATTATCTTGTTGATTATTTTGAAATTACAAAAAAGCAGTTTCTTTCATTATATCTATTTTGTCCATACATGTCTATATTTTATTCATTTTGGAAAGACTAATTTTGCAATGGAATAATTGATATGTATTCAACAGTTGTAACAGTTTGTTATTAAATAAATATTGGAGATGGCAAATAGATTGTATAAGGTACTGAAAAAAATATAAAGCTGGCATTCATTGTGAAACGCAGTACCAGCTTGATAAAAAAGACGATTCGCTAATTCTAGTTGTATGTTAAAAGAAATCCCATACAAGTGCACTAACAACCAAAGCCAGTTTATGTGGGTGCACTTGTGTAGGGTTTGTTTATTTTAAATAGTTTGCAAATTTAAAAATTTCTACCGACATTTGTAACTCAATCATCAGAAATTTAAATTCAAACGATGAATTTCAAAAATTTTATCCGTATTCTGTTTGCAGCAATGATGGGGGCGCAATTTTTACTTGTCCTCTCATGCAGTACGACCCGATACATTCCGGAAGGACAATACCTTTTGGATAAGGTGACGTTGAAAACTGATTCTTCTAAAGTTTCCGCCGGACAGTTGATGGATTTTATCAGGCAAAAGCCGAACGATTCCAAGTTTGGCTTGTTGATTTACAACAGTGTCAATAACAGTTCAAACTGGTTCAAAAGATTCATACGCAAAATTGGCGACGAGCCGGTTATTTATAATCAAAACTCCGTTGGTCAATCAATCAATGAATTGTCGATTGAAATGAAAAATTTGGGCTATCTGAATGCAAATGTAGATGCCGTTGTTGATACGACAGGGAAAAAAGTATCTGTAAACTACCGGATTAAGGAAGGGATACCCTACCGGATACGAAATTATGAAATCCGGTTGCCCGATTCACTGATGACCAATCTGGCGCTGGGGATTCGTCCTACAAGAAACCTGCTGAGGCGTTTGACAGGAACAGCCGGCCAGCCAGCCGATACCGCCATTTACCGGCAGACCGGTTCAAACCGGAACGGGCAACGCCGCCGAAATAATTATCAGCCTGTTGCAAGCGCCGTTAAGCAGGGCGACATTCTTGATATGAATCGTTTGAATGAAGAAAGAATGAGGGTAAGCGCTATTCTGCGAAACAGGGGCTATTACGATATAAATGTCGATAATTTGCATTATTTAGCCGACAGCGCTTTAACCGCCAATCAGGTTGATTTGCGGTTGTTCTTGAGCGACACAACCTTAACTTCCGTTTACCGGATTGCTGACGTGAAAGTATTCAGCGGCTACAACCCCATAAGAAGCGAACGATATACCATTACCGATTCTGTCGAAAAGAATGGCATTCGTATTTATTACAGCAAACTTCACTTTTTGCGTCCCCAAATGATTGCCGAAAAGGTGACCGTCCACCCCGGAGGACTGTATCGGGAAAGAGCAAGGGAATCGACCTACGGACTCTTTCAGGCGCTGAATTGCGTCAGCAGGGTAGATGTCGCTTACAAAGAGCGAAACCATCCGGATTCAACGCTGCTCGATTGCGAAGTCTATCTGACGCCGGGAAATATCCATTCTTTTCAGACCCGTTTGGGCGGTACGAACAATGCCGGCGATTTGGGCGTTGCCTTAGACATAAATTATGGGCATCAGAATTTGTTCAACGGCTCGGAAATATTCAATATTCAATTGAAAGGAGCTTACGAATTTGTTTCAGGAAAATCGGAAACCAATTCAATCAATCATAACTTTTATGAATTGGGAATTATTCCGTCCCTGACTTTTCAAAGACTTCATTTGCCTTTTTTAAGCGC
>JGI20166J26741_11108891_pt1 | contig 14366 bp, 11 predicted proteins | sample TergutCu122P5_FD_26741 | JGI IMG/M metagenome (IMG submission 26741)
AAAAACCAATTAAAGAAGTATTGAATATGACAAAAGCGTATGTTTTTCCTGGTCAGGGCGCCCAATTTGTCGGTATGGGCAAGGAGTTGTACGAAAGCAATGCCACGGCAAAAGAACTGTTTGAGACAGCTAATGAAATTCTTGGCTTCCGCATTACCGATTTAATGTTTGCAGGTACCGATGACGATTTGCGTCAAACTAAAGTAACTCAACCTGCTATTTTTCTTCATTCCGTCATCTTAGCCCAAACGCTGGGCAGTGAATTTACACCTCAAATGGTTGCCGGTCATTCGCTTGGTGAATTTTCGGCGTTGGTTTCTGCCGGAGCCTTATCGTTTGAAGACGGGTTGAAACTGGTTTCTGCACGTGCGCAGGCAATGCAAAAGGCATGCGAAGCGAAACCGTCAACAATGGCAGCCGTGCTTGGGTTGGACGATGCAGCGGTTGAGAACATTTGCGCATCAGTGGATGGCATAGTGGTTCCGGCAAACTACAACTGTCCGGGTCAGTTGGTTATTTCGGGCGAAGTAGAAGCTGTTCAACAGGCGTGCGAATTGCTGAAAGAAGCCGGTGCAAAACGTGCGTTAATGCTTTCTGTAGGCGGGGCATTCCACTCTCCGCTGATGGAACCGGCGCGTGTAGAGTTAGAAGCCGCTATCCGAAGAACGCAAATTAGCGCGCCTGTCTGTCCGGTTTATCAGAATGTGGATGCCAAGCCGCAGACAAATCCTGACGCAATAAAAGCAAATCTGATTGCACAGTTAACCTCTCCTGTTCGGTGGACGCAGACGGTAGAAAATATGATTGCGGATGGAGCCGGCTGGTTCAGAGAATTGGGACCCGGAGCAGTGTTGCAGGGATTGATCAAGAAAATAGATAAAGAGGTGGAAACCTGCTGAAAGTGATAATGCTACATGATTAAAACCTTCGCAAGAAGGTTTTTTTAGTTTAAATGCATCTGTTATTGCATTATTATTTGTATATTTGCCGTCCGTTTATAACAACATCATTATATCTTTCAAATGTAAATAAGTTGGATGGTACAAAAAACGGCAATGTAAGTAAGTTGAATGTATAAAATAAACAGTTTGAGATGAAAAACAAGTATATTGATTTGATTGAGCAGACGTTTGAATTTCCCAACGAAGAGTTTTCGGTGGTTGATAATGAGTTATACTGGTATGGAATCCCATTGATGGAAATTATCAAGCAATATGGAACTCCGTTGAGAATCTGCTTTTTACCTAAAATCGCCAAAAACATTCAACGTGCTCGCCGCATGTTTAATGTAGCAATGGCAAAAGTTGACTATGGGGCTGATTACCACTATTGTTACTGTACAAAGAGTTCTCATTTTTCGTTTGTTATGGAGGAAGTATTGAAGCACGATGTACATATTGAAACGTCATCGGCATTTGATATTAATATTCTCGAGTCGCTATTTGAGACAGGTAATCTTAACCCGAATACATATATTATCTGTAACGGATTTAAACGTCCTCATTATGTTGAGAACATTCAAAACATGATAAATATTGGATTTACAAATGTTATACCGGTGCTGGACAATAAATTTGAGTTGGATTTATTGTTAAACAATTTTACACCTAAGTTTAAAGTTGGCATTCGAATTGCATCGGAAGAAGAACCCAAGTTTGATTTTTATACGTCGCGTTTAGGTATCCGATACAACGATATCATTCCCTATTTCTATGATAAAATAAAAGATAATCCGCAAGTTGAACTGAAAATGCTGCACTTTTTTATCAATACCGGCATTAAAGATACTGCCTATTACTGGAATGAATTGAACAAAGCAGTGAATCTTTATTGCGAACTGAAACACATTTGTCCGGAGTTGGACAGCTTGAATATCGGAGGCGGATTTCCCATTCAAGCCCATCTCGACTTCACGTTCGATTATGAATATATGGCAGAAGAAATTGTGGCGCAGATAAAGAATATTTGTGCACAAAACGGTGTGCCTGAGCCTCATATATTTACCGAATTTGGTTCTTACACGGTCGGCGAGAGCGGCGCCATGCTCTATTCTATAGTCAATCAGAAGCAACAAAACGACCGTGAGTTGTGGAACATGATCGACAGCTCTTTTATGACCACGTTGCCCGATACGTGGGCTATTAATCAACGCTATGTTTTTCTTGCCATCAACAATTGGGATTTTGAATACCAGCGCGTTCATCTTGGCGGCTTGACATGCGACAGTGAAGATTTCTATAATGCTGAAGCTCATTCAAATGCAGTGTTTTTGCCCACCATCAAAGAGGGCGAAGAGCAATATATCGGATTTTTCCACATGGGCGCTTACCAGGAGTCGTTGAGCGGGTTTGGCGGTATTCAGCACTGTCTGATTCCGGCGCCGAAAGTGGTAGTGATTGATTATGACGAGAGCGGCGAATATATTACCAAACTTTTTGCCAAAGAACAAAGCTATAAATCGATGCTCAAAATTTTAGGCTATTAACATGTTGGAAATATCATAAAAAAGTTGCAATTTTGTAACCTGATTTTCAATAAAAATCTATTGTATGAAACCAAGTATCTTTTATAGCGTTATCATCAGTTCGGTCATTCTTTGTGCGTGCAAAACGACGCAACCGGCAGGCATTTATGAAAAAGCCAGAGGTGCAACGACGGCAGCCGGTACAAATTATATCAAAGAACCTGTGCAAGCAACACCGCCCGCACAGCCATCAGTGCAGGAAACGGGCGTGCGGCAAGAGTCTTTCACTCTGGCAACTACCGAAACCAACAGCGATCCTTTAACTAAAAAATACAGCGTCGTGGTCGGCAGTTTTTCCAGTCAGCAGAATGCGCGTAACTTATCTCAAAAACTGAAGTCGGAAGGCAAAAATCCTTCCATTGTGGTTAATGAAAACAGCATGTTTCGCGTCATTATTGCTTCTTACAACACGTATAAAGAAGCTACAAACGCCAGAATTGCACTGCAAAACCGTTTTTCGGACGCCTGGTTATTAATACAGGCTCCTAAATAACCATTGTTTTAAATTCAAGCGCAAGTCCGAAAAATAATGATTTTTTGGGCTTGTTTTTTATTAAGTCGGCAAAAAGTCGGCAAAAACAGAAAATCAAAAACGCTAACTCTTTATTTATCAAAGAATTAGCGTTTTTGTTTGCGGTATGGACGGGACTCGAACCCGCGACCCCCTGCGTGACAGGCAGGTATTCTAACCAGCTGAACTACCACACCTTTTTGCTGATTGCGGTTGCAAAGATAACGGTTTTATTTTAATCTTGCAATAGATTTTGTGAAAATCAGCATCAAATTTATTTCTTGCTGATTTTCTTATTTTTACGGGAATATGATTTATGAAAACAGATGTATTTTTGCCCATGTAAGCAGGCATACAATGAGCAGAGATGGGAGAAGGTTAATCACATTTATCTGCTTTACTTCTAAAATAGTCAGCGCTACGCCGGTCATCAAAATACCGCCTACGGCTGTCATCTCATTGATAACAGGCATTGAAACGGCGGCTCCGAGCAGCATTGCCAACAATGTGATGCTTCCCTGAAAAATCAGAAGCGGGATAGCAGCAAGTGAAACGCTGATGCCAAACGTGCTTGCAAGCAAAATGGCAGAAAACCCATCGAGCATCGCTTTGGTGAAGAGAAGTTGATGTCCCTGTCCAAGTCCCTCGCTGATAGCTCCTAACACCGTCAACGAGCCTGTGCAGAAAAGCAGAAATGCGGCTGTCAATCCTTCGGCAAACTTATCATTTCCGATTTTTATTTTCGCATTGCAATAAGCTCCCAATTTTTCTACTTGCCTGTCAATTTTCAGCCATTCGCCGACGAAAGCGCCAATGACCAATGAGGGGATGACCACGATGATTTCATTCATTTTGAATGCCATCTGTACGCCAAAACAAAGGGTAAAAAGCCCGATTGCCTGAAAAAACAGACGGGAAAAGCGGGTGGAGATGTGCTGTTTGAACATCAGCCCGATTAAACCTCCTACTGCCACAGTAGCTGCATTGACGACCGTTCCAATCATGGTTCGAGTAACGTTAAAAGCGTGTTGGCGATTCCTTCCACATCCAGCTCAATCTCGCGATACAGTTCTGCGGGCGTACCCTGTGCGATAAACCGGTCGGGTATTCCTAACCGTTTGATAGACAACGAATATCCATTATCGGACATAAATTCGAGAATAGCGCTGCCCAATCCACCGGTAACGACTCCGTCTTCAAGCGTTACAATCTGTTTGAAACGTTGAGCTATTGTGTGTAATAATTCTTCGTCTAACGGCTTGAGAAAGCGCATGTTATAAAGTGCAATGGAATATCCTTTTGCCTCCAGATGTGCTATTGCCTCTCCAGCAACATTTCCAAGCGTGCCCAACGCCAAAACTGCCAAATCGTTTCCCTCTTTCATGCAACATCCTTTTCCAACGGGTATTTCCTCAAAAGGCTGATTGCATTTATAATCATTGATAAATCCGTTGCCGCGCGGGTAGCGAATCACGAATGGACCTTTGTCGGGCAGTTGAGCGGTGTACATCATGTCGTGCAACTCTTTTTCGTTCCATGGAGCGGCGATGGTGAGATTGGGAACGCAACGGAAATAAGCCAGATCGAACATGCCGTGATGAGTAGCTCCGTCCGACCCCACTAATCCGGCGCGGTCGAGGCACAGAATCACATTCAGTTTTTGCAGCGCCACATCGTGAATTACATTGTCGTATGCCCGTTGCATAAATGATGAATAAATATTGCAGAAGGGAATCATTCCTTCTGTGGCAAGTCCGGCGGAGAAGGTTACCGCATGTCCTTCGGCAATACCCACATCAAAGACGCGGTTGGGCATTTTTTCCATCATAAATGTCATCGAACAGCCTGTTACCATGGCAGGAGTAACGCCCACAATGCGGTCGTTTTGTTCTGCCAGTTGCAACAGCGTTTTTCCAAACACATCCTGAAATTGAGGCGGCTGTCCGTTAGTTGAGATAGAAATGCGTTTACCGGTTGATTTATTGAATTTTCCGGGAGCATGCCATTCGGTAGCCGACTCTTCTGCCGGCTGATAGCCTTTTCCTTTTCGCGTGATGATATGAAGCACTTTTGGACCTTTGAAATCTTTTATTTCATTGAGAATACGCACCAATTCTTCCACATTATGTCCATCCACTGCACCGAAATAACGGATATTCAGCCCTTCAAAAATATTGCTTTGGCGGGCAAACAAAAGTTTAATCTGATTGGTAACACGAATTATTTTCTGTTTTCCTTCCGAACTGATTAAATGCCAATGTTGCAATAAATTAGCCGTTTTAAAGCGCAACTTGTTATACGTTTTCGAAGTAGTGATATTTACCAGATATTGATTCATTCCTCCTTTTATCGGATCAATAGCTATCTGATTGTCATTCAGAATAATCAATAAATTGTTCGGGTTGATAGAGGCATTGTTTAAGCCCTCAAACGCCAATCCTCCCGAAAGCGATCCGTCGCCGATAATGGCGACTACATGACGGTTGTTTTCCTTCTTGAGCAGCGAAGCGACCGACATACCCAATCCTGCCGAAATGGAGGTAGAGGCATGACCCGTGCCGAAGGCGTCGTATGGACTTTCATCCCGTCTCGGAAAGCCGCTCAACCCTTTATATTGACGGTTGGTGTGAAACTGTTCGAGCCGTCCCGTTAAAATTTTATGTCCGTAAGCTTGATGACCGACATCCCAGACAAGCCGGTCGTATGGCGTATTCATCACATAATGCAACGCTACGGTGATTTCTACCACACCCAGACTTGCGGCAAAATGTCCCGGATTTTCTGACAGTTCGTCAATAATGCAATCGCGCAATTCCCTGCATACGTCAGGAAGTTTGTCTATCGGAATTTTTTTTAGATCATCGGGCGAATGTACGGTCGATAATATCGGATAGTGAGATGTGAGCATAACCAATCAGTTTATTGTGCAAAGATACTTAAAAAAGTAGATACAAAAGTATTTTTCCGTAAAAACAGACACACTACAGGAAAGTTTTTGCAGAAATTAAAAATTTTCGTATTTTTGCATTTCCGAAAAGTAATCAGAAATTAAAAGTTTTCGGAAATTGATAGTATGATATCAGGTTTGCCTCACTATGCGCGAAGATAGCACGTGAGACAGGGAACTTTCTGCGTTTATGAATTTGAAAAACCATCATCCGAAAACAGTTATTTGTCTTGACCCCGAAGAGCCGACATATAATGGCATTATACAACGAAACGCAACAAAATGGTTGTTGAATTTATAACAAAAGAAAAAAATGCCGCCGCCTAACACATACATTTGCGTTGCCGTGCGAAGCACATGCAATGAAAACACAGTTGAACGAAGCCGGACAAGAGGGGTTATCTTTCCGAACGGTGCCATCAAAGTAAATTAAGATGAACATACTATCTGCACAATTTGTAATCAGCAATACGGATGTTCGTAAATGTCCGGGTACGAACCTTCCCGAATATGCTTTTATAGGGCGTTCCAACGTGGGGAAATCGTCGTTAATCAACATGCTGGTAAACCGGAAAGGGTTGGCAATGACGTCAGCCAGACCCGGCAAAACAATGTTAATCAATCACTTCCTGATAAATAACGAATGGTATATCGTTGACTTACCAGGGTATGGATTCGCACGTGCCGGAAAAGAGAGTAGGGGAGAGCTTCGAAAAATCATTGAAAATTATATTCTGCATCGCCGTCAGTTGACAAATCTCTTTGTATTAATAGATTGCAGACATGCACCGCAAGTTATTGATCGTGAATTTTTAGAGTGGCTGGGCGTGCATGGATTGCCGTTTTCTGTTGTTTTTACAAAAGCCGACAAACTGTCGAATACGCAGTTGAATCATCACATCACACTGTATGAGAAATGTCTGCTGGAACAGTGGAACGAACTTCCTCCCGTGTTCGTTACGTCATCGGAAACGGCAAAGGGCAGGGAGGAGCTATTGGATTATATTGATTTGATAAACAGGCAATTAAAATTTCAGGATTGATATAAACTATTTGCTTAATTCGTTCAATTGCTGTTTAAAGTGGGGTAGGGCGCTCTTTAAACGGGCAACTGCCTCTTCCATTGTGGTATAACATTCGCCTCCCGCTGCATTGATGTGTCCGCCGCCGTTGAAATATTCGGAGGCGATTTCATTGACGGGAAATGTCCCGCGCGAACGCAACGAAAGTTTTATCAATGACTCATGTTCTTTGCTGTCAATTTCTTTGAGCAATACGGAAAAAACAATTCCTTTTATGCTTAAAGGAATATTTACAAAACCCTCTGTATCACCTTCCTGATAATTATACCAATTCAGTTCCGCCTGCGATAGGGTAATGATTGCGGTATGATAGTCGGGTAAAATCTCCATTTTCTCGCTTAACGTAAAACCCATAAGGCGTATTCTGTCAGCAGAATACGTATTATACACCTTGTTATAAATGTCGTCCTTATCAATGCCTTTTGAGAGCAGTTCAGATATAATTTGGTAAATTTCAGGATAATTGGAGTTAAACGTGAAAGCGCCTGTGTCGGTCATCATGCCCGTGTAGATACATTCGGCGCATGCTTTGGTAATCAGCTCAAAACCGTCCATACGGCAAATCAACCGGTAAATAAGCTCTGAGGTCGATGTAATCGCAGGATGCGAAATAATCACGTCGCAAAAGTGTTCAGGATCACGGTGATGGTCAATTAATATTTTTTTGCAATTTAACGCCGGAAAAAGCGCCGACATTCTGTCTGCACGTTTTGCGGCATTAAAATCAATGGCAAAAAGCAAATCGGCAGCTTTCAGAATATTGGTTGCTTTGCCGTCCATTTCCTTAAAAACAATAATTTGGTTACTGCCGGGCATCCATGCCAAAAATTCGGCATACCGGTTTGGGACAATCACTGTAGCATCTTTGTGCAACGCCGTCAAATAGTGGTACATGGCAAGCGCAGCACCCATGGCGTCGCCATCGGGACTGATATGCGTAATCAGCACAATTTTTTGAGAATTTCCGATAAACTCGGATACTTTTTTGATATTTTCTTCCGTGATAACAGGTGTAAGCGCCATAATAAGCTTATTTTTTCGTTTCAATTTCAGTTCAAATTCAGTCTGTATAATTTTCCTATAATTAATATTATGTTAAATAGAAAACTGCACATTATCTATTCCATAACATTCCGTCCGCTACTTCGCTGGCTGCATCCTTGCCTTTCAACAGCTCTATTATTTTTAAACCAAACGGAATAGCAAACGCCGGTCCTTTTGCTGTGATAATATTTCTGTCCACAACGACGGCATCTTTTTTTACTTCAGCGCCTGTAAGCTCATTTTCAAATCCGGGATAGCATGTGGCATTGTAGCCTTTTAATATTCCAAGATTTCCCAGCACTTTCGGTGCGGCGCAAATAGCGGCAATCCGGTTCTTTTTTTCGGCAAAAGATGTCAATAAATTACCTAATTTTTTGTGTTCCTGCAGATTGGCTGCTCCCGGCATTCCTCCAGGTAACACCAGTATGTCTGCCGCTGCAAAGTCGGCATCATTAAACAGAACATCGGCTACAGCAGCGATGCCGTGCGCTCCCCTCACCTCTTTTTCGGGCATGATTGACACTGATGCTGCGTCAATTCCTCCCCTGCGCAACACGTCCAGCGTTGCCAAAGCTTCAGTCTCCTCGAAGCCTGTTGCTAAAAATATAAATGCTTTCATAATCTATTGATTTATGATGTACGGATTTATTGCGATGCAAATATACGCAATTTGTGATAAATAAGTGATGTTGTCTTAACTCCGGTTGTATAATTATCGCTTAAGCCACCCGAAGATAATTTTGAGCAGACGTTCTTTTTTTAATAAAATAGTTGCATTTCCCTGCATGGACGGATAGTAAGAAATAGTTTTACCGGTTGGTAAACGAAGTTTGTCAGATAGACTAACTGTGATAATCAACTGTTTACCATTACTATTTATCACGGGAATGGAATCTTTTTGTTCAATATATCCCGAAAGTTGTCCGTATTTGTTTTTGCTATAACCTTCTATCTCAATCATTACCGGCGATCCTGGCTCTATTTTTGACTGTCGGGTAACGGGTATTTCAATTTTTGCGCAATATGAAGAATCTCCCGCTGGAACAATTTGTGCCGGTATTTGAATGGTCTCCATATAGGGAAAAAAATAACTCCCAACGAGCAACAGACTAAACACCGCAAACAACACCGCAATGCCACTGCGTACTACCAACGAGGGCATCTTCCCAATGATAGACCTCACTTTTTCGCTCCTCAGTTCAATTGATTCCATTAGATATATTATATTGATAATAAGAAATTTAGTACTGATAATTGTGTACTGTGTGCTTCATCTCCCCAGTTCCAACTGATTCTTTACTAAATGATAATATGCTCCTTTACTTTTTGTCAATTCTTCGTGAGTTCCAATCTCTATTATCTCGCCTTTGTCCAGAACCACTATCTGGTCGGCATTTTTGACGGTTGAAAGTCTGTGCGCCACCACCACTACTGTCCGCCCTTGGTAGAATGTGTTAAGATTCTCAATAATCATTCGTTCATTGTTAGCGTCCAACGCATTGGTAGCTTCATCAAGAAAGATAAATTGCGGATCGCGATAGACAGATCGCGCAATGAGAATCCGCTGCTTTTGACCCTGACTCAATCCCTGCCCTTCCTGCCCGATGACAGTGTTGTATTTCAGTGGCAGCCGTTCAATATGTTCCCTGATATTGGCAATGGTTACAGCCTCCTGAAGATGTTCCAGATCAATATCTTCGCCACTTGCAGCCACATTGCGGGCAATGGATTCGGAAAAGATATAACCATCTTGCATTACAACGCCGCACTGCTGACGCCACCAACGAAGATCTATCTCCTGCAGATTTTTATCGGCTATAAAAATGTTTCCTGAAACAGGCGGATAGTATCCCAAAAGCAATTTGATGAGTGTTGTTTTTCCACTGCCGCTTGCTCCCACAATGGCGGTTACTTTTCCTTTCGGCAATGTTAGATTGATGTTGTTCAACGCTTTGGGAGAATAAGGTCCCTCGTATTGAAACATAAGATTGTTTATCCTTATATCTTCTCCCTGATGCAGCGCCAGCACAGCGCTTCTGTTGGCGTCTTCCTCATTATTTTTGACATGTATCTCGTTGATACGTTCCAGACTGATACTGACATCCTGCCACTGGTAAATAAAGTTTACCAACTGTTCCACAGGGCTGTTCAATTGACCGATGATATATTGCACCGAAAGCATCATTCCCAGAGTTAGTTGTCCGTGAATAACCGCTGTAGCCGCCAGAATGGAGATGACAATGTTTTTTAGTTCGTTGATGGCAATGGCGCCTGCTTCCTGCGTTTGCTGCAGGGAAAGGGTATCGAGATTGACTTTGAAAAGATCTGCCTGCACATCTTCCCACTCCCACCGTTTGCGCTGTTCGCATCCTTGCAGCTTGATTTCCTGCATGCCGTTAATAAGTTGATAGACTTTGCTGCGATTCTTCCCCTGTTGTTCAAAAGAGCGATAATCGAGCGTCCGCCGGCGTTTCAAGAAAAAGAGTATCCATACAGCATAGAGCGTCGTGCCAATAAAAAACACAAAAAAAATACGCAAGTCGTAAAGAAACAGCACAATACCGAAAATAAGCAGGCTGAACACCGAAAAGAGCACATTGAGGCTTTGCGCCGTGAGGAAACGCTCCACGCGGTTATGGTCTTCGATGCGTTGAAGTAAATCGCCCAGTAGCTTGGTATCGAAAAAACTCATCGGGAGTTTCATCAATTTAATGAAGAAATCCGATATAAGTGAGATGTTGATGCGGGCGCTGATATGCAGCAGAATGCGCCGCCGGATAAAATCGACCGCCGTGCGACCGATGAGCAGCATGAGTTGCGCCAGCAGGATTAGGTATATAAAACTAATATTCTGGTTGGCAATGCCCGTATCCACAACAGCCTGCGTGAGGAACGGAAAAAAAAGCTGCAACAGGCTTCCCAGCAGCAATCCCAGCAGCAACTGCCCGAAAAGCTTGCGGTAAGGCGAAAAATAGTTACCCAGAAAACGAAACCGGTTTTTTGTAACTGCCTCTCCCTCCTGCCGGTAAAAAGCTTCTGTGGGCTGCAGAATGAGAGCTACGCCTTTTTCTTCGCCTTTGGAAAGAGTACTAATCCAATTCTCGCAAAATGCCTGTTCTCTGTATTGCACCAAGCCCTTCCCCGGATCGGCAATATAAACGAGAGCGCCTCTCCTCCGTTTACGAATGCTGTACGCCACTACAAAATGTTCTTGCTGCCAATGCACGATGCAGGGCAGCGGCGCTTTCTCTGCCAACTGCGCAAAGGTAAACTTACCGCCCACCGTGCGGAACCCAATCTCCTCCGCCGCCTTGCTGATACCCAATAGCGACACGCCCTCGCGGCTGATAAAACAGCGATTCCGCAACTGCTCCAGCGAGTAGCTCCGCCCATAATGCATGGCTACCATTCGCAGGCATGCCGGACCGCAGTCCATAGAGTCGGGTTGATGATCGAAGGGAAAGGAATGCATAAATCACCAAATTAACTATTGAACAATAATCTCAATTTCTATAATCTTTTGTTCCTCTGTCTCCATATCCAATTTTATAGTGTAATGATATGAAATAAGTTTGTTTATAGTTACTGGAATTTTCGATAATTTTCTGTGTTATACCTGCATAATTTTCATCATATCCATGTGTCATTATGCCATCCAAAAGATTACGTATTCCAATCGTAACAAAAAGTTTGTCTCCAAACAGTTTTTTTGTTATGCTTACTGTTGAATTGAAGTAGCCATTTTTATATCCTTCAAAAATTATTTCTCGACTGAAATAGTTGACATATAGCATTCCCGACAGGGTTGGCGAAAAATGAAAACTTGAGTTCAATTTAATTATGAACCCGAAATTCTTCTTTTTCAACGTTACATCATTCAGTCCTAAATCATGGAATTGGGAGGCTAATGAAGATGCATCAAGGAAAGTATGTGAAATGGTAGAGGATAGCGAAATATCTACTACTTTGCAGGATTGCATCCATGCAGAAATATCTATACCTGTATTGCTCCTGAAAGCAATATTTTCCGGTCTATTTAACTGGATGGTGCTGCTGATTGGATAACTTACAGAGTAATTTTCGTTATTAGTCTGACTGAAAAAGGCTTCTGTCGATAGATTAAACTTTTCTTTACTAAATGTATAACTAAAATAAAAATTATTGGTATTAACTGGCTGTAAAGCTGAATTTCCTTGTTGCCATGATCTTGGGTTACTTTTGTCTATGTAATCGCACAAAGAAAAAAAATCAAATACCGGCGTGTTGACCGAACGATTATAAGTTAATTTTAGTTCCTGAACGCTGTCTATAGCAAAAGCAACTGTTAGCGAAGGCAAAAGGTTAAAATATTTTTTATAGACTTGATAGAGAGTATCTCTGTTTTCCGGATACCGGATATAGAACGCATTTACTTTATCATACTGCACATCCATGCCTCCATTTATTTTCCATTTTTTCCATGTTAATCCTATTTTTCCCCAAAGAAGATAATGTTGTGGCTTTGCGTCTGTGCAGGTAGTCAATGATAAATCGGGGAGATCATTCATATATGCTTTATTATTAAACACTCGCTTTAAATGGCTAATACCATTGAATCCCAGTCGCCATCGCACTAAATCATTTTTTGACGTTTTGGAATAAAGAAATGTAACGACAATATCACTTCTGTTTTCCTTGTTATCATAATACAACTTGCTAATACTGTCAACGGGATTATCATTGATGTATGAATATACGTATTGATTGGAGGGATTGTAAGTGGTTTTTATGTGTTCAAAGTGAGCTCCTCCCTCAAGGGTTTCATTTTTTGAAAAATGATAGGTTACCCATAGTGGAATAGAAAAGCCGGAAAGTGTCATCTTGGCACGTCCATTGTTTGAAAAGAAGTCATAAAAGTGATCGTTGCCTTGAATCGTTTGTCGGTTAATAGCCTCAGTAGTTTCATTTACATGCGTTCCCCAAAAACCTCCTGCCAAATAAATTTGCAGCTTATCGTTATAGGTGTATTTTACTCCGGCGTAATCAGAAAATTTATTTCGTGAATCTATTTGATTAGACTCATTATCAATGGTATATACAGTTCCATAGTTCAATATTCCTTTCACATTCTGATTGAGATACTGTTTTTGGATATTACCAACAAAATTGTTGAAAAACGTATAATTTCCAGTTTTGTAGTTAAGATTCAAGAATCCGTTATATTGACCGTAAGGCTTCAATAAGAGCGTATTTACATCTCCTGAAATCATTCCGCTTAGTCCTTCAGTAGTTGTCTTTTTTAATTTAAAGTTAATAATTCCTCCTGCATTTGAACTGCTGTTATACATTGCCGCATCTATCAATTCAATTTTTTGAACAAGGTGCACCGGAATCATCTCTATATTTGGATAGATAAATTCAGCCGGTTGGTCGTCCACATAGATAGTTGCCTGAGCGCCTCTGTAACGCACATTTCCCTGATCGTCAACCACTACTCCGGGCAGTGTCCTCAATAAATCAAGTACCGAACGCGCAGCAGCAATGCGGGTATCGTTCATGGTAAAAACCTTCCGGTCGAACTTGATATCCATATATTTAGGCATGCCTATAATGGTGGCTTCTTTTAGCAGATAATTTTCGGGCGCTAATAAAACCATTCCCATATCAAATAAAGAAGCACGTTTATCTGTGGACAATGTTATTTTTTTGGTTTTATGACCAGCGTAGCTTGCTTGAATATATGAATTAGTTTGCACAGGAATCTTCCCGTTAAAATGGAACATGCCTTTTTCGTCAGTCAATACACCTGCCACTAACGAATCCTTACTATTTTTTATCATTACTGTTCCATAGGGTAATGGTTGTTTAGTAACGCTATCCGCCAGTATTCCTTTTATCTCCGTCTGTTGACCAAATAAAGACGTGGTCATAAAAATATTCAGGAATAGAATACACCCCAAAAGTCTTCTATACACCATTTTGAGTTATAATTTGTTTCAAAGGCTAATATCATATAAAGGTTCAGGAGCTTTAGGACACTTAGTGTCCGGATAATACCATTTGTCATTCCCGTAAGCCTTTACTATATCTCGCCAACAAATTTGTTTTGGATACCGACATTTATGATATTTATCACAATGGGCACAGGCACTATCTTCAGGAATCTGTGTTTGTGGGAAATCATAAAGATTCTTTGCTTTATCGGAGTTCCAGATTTCCGAGATGGGTTGCTTGTTTACATTTCCTATTATAAATCGAGGATGCCAGTAGAGTTCTTCA
>JGI20166J26741_11110002_pt1 | contig 14365 bp, 13 predicted proteins | sample TergutCu122P5_FD_26741 | JGI IMG/M metagenome (IMG submission 26741)
GTGGAAGTCGTAGGATACCTTTAGCAGCGCCTGTTGTGTTGATAGTTCGAATGGAGCGGTCTACCGCCTGAAGAATCTCTGGAACAGTTCTGAAGTGAATACCACGAAGTGGTTCCTTCATCTTAGGAATCAAGTCGAAGTCACAAGGGCTTAAGCCCTTGTGACTTCGACTTGATTCCTAAGATGAAGTCGCAAGGGCTTAAGCCCTTGTGACTTTGACTTGATTCCTAAGATGAAGGAACCACTTCGTGGCATTCACTTCAGAACTGTTCCAGAGATTCTTCAGACTGTAGACCACTCCATTCGAACTATCAACACAATAGGCGCTGCTAAAGGTATCCTGCGACTTCCACATCGCTGGCAACGGGTTGTACACAATGCTGGTGACTACATTGAAGGATGGTAAAACTTCGAAACATGTATCTATTTTGTATCAGTTGTAAATAAACAGTTGCCACTATTAAAGTTCCAGCCCTCATAGGTAGTGTCCCTATGCCTAAGCTTCTTAACCTAAAGGTGTGTAGATGGAGTGGCGGTGAAGCTGTGCAAATTCTTAATTTTGGCACCACATTTAGAGAATGGTAACTACACATTCTGATCACTTGACATGTGGAAAAAATTCCTGGTACCTACCAGACAAGAGCTAAGTTAACAGAAAAGGCAGTCTAGATGTGTCACTTTGATGAGAATCATGCTTCTCCCAGGAACCGAATACTAGTTGTACAGTCTGTAGTCAGCTTCTAAATCAGCTAGCCCAGCTCATAATTTCACAGTATGCTTTGCGCAAATATTTCTATATGCAACACAAAAATTCTTTGGCAACGCAGCTATAACAAGTGGACAGTGTTTATATCACCCTTGTTTGTTGAATTAAATACTGTTGTTTATAGACAAATTGCCAAGTAGATGAAACCCATCACACCAATGTTCCATATATTTGCTGATTACTTTAAATTAGTTATCAGGCTAATTACATGACTGTTCTGTTGTAGTTGGATGTCAGTCAGACAGTGAGTGCAGCAATGACAAAATGTGCTACAATGGTGAGTGCCTTAATCCATGCATCCTGGGAGTGCCTTGTGCCGCCAATGCAGAATGTTATGGCGATTCCCATCGTGCAGCTTGTAGATGTCCTTCTGGTTATGCTGGCAATCCATTTGATCATTGTGAGAGAGTAGAATGCCGAGTGAACACAGATTGCCCTGCGGATCGAGCTTGTTTGGAGCGTCGTTGTATAAACCCCTGTGCCAGTATTGCAAATCCACCATGTGCATCAAATGCTATCTGCTATGCCCAGAACCATGCAGCAGGCTGTAGATGTCCTGAACATTTGCCTGTTGGAAACCCACTGGCATACTGTGAACGTAGACCTCCACCTCCTGTAGAGCCAGAATGCCGTACTGATGTGGACTGTCCAAGCCGTTTGGCATGTATTAAGAATGAATGTGTGGATCCCTGCAAAGAACTGTCACCGTGTTCTCCAACAGCACAGTGTAGAGTACTAGACACTGTGCCTGTCCGTACAATGACATGTACATGTCCAGAAGGATGGGTCCCCAATGTTGATGGAGAATGTAGACTTGGTAAGTAGCTGTCTAAACATAAAATACAGAGTTAAGGTTTATTGAATTGTCTTTTCCCATGTAGGTAGGTTCTTAAAACCTCACCCTTCCCCTTACTTGTTTTTACCAGTCTCTTCTGTGGCATTCAGCAGTTTACTGATGGGGGGAAGTCCAAGTTATCAGTGGAGGTAAAAACTGTCAAACCTCACACTATAGTGCCAATACTGTACTTACATGTACCAGAACTATTGTAACCATAATTAGCATGTATAGTATGTGGCTTAGCCTGCAAGTTATCATGCTGATTTTATATCTGATAAATGTTTCCACTGTACTCAACATACATATTTGGAGAACACAAATCTCTTGCTCTACACACATGATCCATGCCACAAAAGATGTCTGTAAGGTGAAATCCATAAAACAAAACCCATGTCAGCACTATTTCAAGCATCTGAACCATCTGTTTGCATGACCCACTTTATAGACTGTTTTTTCATGAAAGTGGAAAGAGGTGCCAATTGTTGAGTGTGTGTTCAAGCAAAAATCCATAAAGTGGATGTCCCTATAGCTCTCCACTGCCTGCTATAGTACTGGTCTCAGTAGCGATATACTTTTGTGAACAGTGAGGGTAACAAACTCTGGTTCTTAGGTACCTCTGTCTCATAAACTGACCCCTCAATAAGGCAGTCAAATGCTGGGATGTTCAAATAGGTCATTAAAATATTTCAAAACAAATAACTAATTGTTGTTTCATTTCTGCCAGCCTAGTTACAGCCATTTATTTTGCAGTTTTATTGACCAAATTATAGTTCCAAATCTAAAATATTAGCAACACTAGAAGCTCAGTTAGTGTGCCAGGTCAGATATTTGAGATTAAATTACACTGAAGAACAAATTTAAACTTTTTGTTTTGCCCCTGGATGAAAATAGGCGAATTCTTATAATTTGGCCATGCTGAATGAAAATCTGAAAACAAAAATATGCTATAACCTAACGTTTTTCTGAAACTTCAGTTTGTGGGGTTTTTTTTGGGGGGGGGGGGCATTTTCAACAATTTTTACTGTATTTGACTAGAATCTACAATTGTGTCACTGGGTCTAGTGGTTTAAAATCACTCTTGCCTGTTGAAATGAACATAAGGAATTCAAAAATAGCGGTAGGAATGCTGTATGAAAATAACTTAATGCAATTATACACCAAAAATGTGAAAATAGGTGTTTGATTTTACTCACGTTTAAAGTTTCTTTCTATGACTCATTCATTTGTAAATGCCAATAGATAGCCCTTCACTAAGTTTCAAACAATAGTCAACTGACATGTTCTGTGATGACTTTCCTGCATATCTTTTCTCCACGGTGGATATATCCAGGTGGGACCTTTCCCCATGTTCATCGCTCACTACGCCCAGGTTAAGAAGGAAGAAGTCCAAGTGGGAATTTAAAGAATGAATCTTCGGTGACATATTACAACCTATAGTCTGGAATGCGTTTAACAAGTCCTTAACAAGTTACTTATAGTTTTTGGCTTTTGTGTTTCCAAGGAAATTTAGACAAACCACTTTGAACAGTAACCATGCATATTTCTCAGTTTCTGTCAGCAGGTGTTTAAATAGGTCATCATGAATGATTTAACGAATTTGCAGTCCAATAAAGATGCCCTCTTTTAATTTATCATCACTTAGTTTTGGAAATTTTTCTCTCAAATACTCAAAATTCTTACCACATTTTTTCATATCTTTAACGAAGTTTTTCATTAACCCCAATTTAATGTGTAATGGGGTAACAAAATCTTAACCTTTGTCAACTGGCAGTTGATTTCTGGCACACTTTTCCCCCGGAACTGGGTTTTCTTGAATGGGCCAATCCTTAGTTTTGTATTTTGCTTGGCTGTCCCATTCACACAGACAAAAGCACAACTGTATATGGCCAGACTGCATACCTAGGAGTAAACCTATGACTTTAAGGCCTCCACATATTTTCCATCCATAATTTTAGTAACTTATAGCTTTCAAGAGCAAAACAATATTCCCATAGGTTTTCTACCCCTGGATAGTGTGGGCAATCGGTATTGATAGGTGAATATTTCCATTATGTAGCAGCACCACCTTTCAACTAAATTTAGACGAATCTACAAAAATTCTCCAATCTTCAGGGTTGTACGTACTTCCCAGCTCTTGCAGAAGTTCTTCTACATCATTACAGTTGACTAATATGCCGTCATTAGAAAACAGTGATGATGATTGCTGCATTTCATGTACGACACTGTACCATCTTGCTGTAACAAATTCCGTCCCTGTAGGTGAGAAGCCAAGAGTTCCGCCTGAATTTTCAAAAGATTGAAGTCTCATTAGATCATTAATTTCAGACTGTAATATAAGATGAGGTACAGTTAGTTCTGGAAAATCAGGATCCACATTTGAACATGAAGGTCCTGGTTTGTCTTCTGGAGAGGTGCTGGTTGGTTCTTCTTCACGCTGGGTTCATTATTGAGGTGGCTTAGGAAGTGGTACAGAATCCTCGTGTTCAACTGGTCTTAGGGCTGAAGGAATATTGGGGTAAACTATGGCCTGTTTAGATTTTTGAATTACCACCATCAATTTTTGTTAAACAAAAGTAGCAATCAGTAAGGTGATCCTTCTGTTTTCTCAGTATCATAGGGACTGCGAAAGGCATTTTAGTGAGTGCCAATGAGCCAGTCAAATAAATAATGTGAACATCTGCTTCAGCATGAATGTGGTGCCCAGCTCTTGTCCTGATCCCCATCTCTCTAGCCAAAATATAATTCATATGCCTTCTTCACTTTAGGGCTAATGAATATTCTCTGCGACTTTGGGGTAAATTCACCACAGACGTAACAAAATTAGTTCAGCAAATTAAAACATTTACGATGCATGGCGAACACAGCAACTCAACAAAATATGCCTATGTTATTATTTTTCTTACTATTCAAATTAACTACATACAAGTTAACACTATCACACTTTGGTTCACAATTTCAGTGAAAGAAGCAAAAACAAATTCTCACAATAGAATGTGTGATACATGAAGGCAGAGATGCCTACTACCGTGGACCACTGACCTTCACCCAGGAATAAGGTCAACTGAACTGACAAAGCTTATTGAAACGTGCGGTATAATATGCTGTTTTCTCCTCCCTAATACTCTGAAAATTTCACAACACTGAGGAATGAATAAGCTTTTATTTCGGGTTGCCTGCCTGGCCATGCCTTTCAACCTGCTGACCACAAGTGTGTTGTACTCTAAATGTCCCTGTTCCTTGGAAAGTTTAGGTGGTATCACAAAATGGATTTCACAACTTTAATCAACGCAAAAAAAAATACATTGAAATCACCTGGTTTTACTTTAGGGCAAATTTCATTGCTTAACAGTGTTATCAATTTCCAGAAATGTTATGTACCAAAAACATTTACAGAAATTCAAAATCCCAAGGGAAATTTTCAAGGTTCTAGCCTCTCAGTGTATTGCAATTTGGTAATATGATTTATGTACCAGAAAATTTGTGCTTGTCTCTGGTGCCATTAGCAAGGCCTTGTATATGTACCCCTTTCTTATACTATAATTGTTGCTAATGTTCATACGTTACAGTTTACATACCATGGAAAGAAAATTTGCAACCATAAGAATGTATGATTAATCCGCATGATTTCTTATGCGTATGATTTTTGTCTTTGCAGTTATCATACCTGTGCCTCCAGGCTGCACCAGTGACAGTGACTGCCCCAGCAGTGAGGCCTGTATTAACCGTGTATGTCGCAATCCATGCAACTGTGGTTCAAATGCCAATTGTCTTGTTCAGAATCACCGCCCCATCTGTTCTTGCGAAGCTGGCTTTGAAGGCAACCCGAACATTGCATGTCATGCAGGTAAGATGTGTGGGGATGTGTGTGTGTGGGTGTGTGTGGATAATGTATCTGTAAAAATTATTTGCTCAGTTATACAAAGTAACAGTTTTAAAACACGTGTCTGCCTGACAAATAGTGACATCTAAATCAAATATCCTTAAATTTTTTGTTCCTAGTCATAAGTCACATTAGCCTTATGAACAAAATTGTATCAGTACCTGCTCACCTTCCTAACGATTTGCTGCAAGTTTATAGTGTAGCATTAAAAAACATTTTCACTGAAAATTAGATACATTTAAACTACTCAAAAATTAATTTTTTCCTCAATAAAGTTAAATTGTTGTGTTCGGACAGCTATAATTGTGATTATTTGGGGAGGTTACAACCCATCAGATAGCTCTCATGACCCAAGTTTGAGGCATGGCCCTTGGTTTGAAAATCTCTCATTTAAATAGTCAGTCTGAACAGTCACTAATATAATATTGATCCCATGCACAGTAAAGGTTTGTGCCAGTACAATTAAAACAGTTTAGCATATCAGTCTTGGCAAATAATCGAACACCAAGCCCCTCGATTCCCACAACAACATTCCTGATGACCCTTTTTAAAATAACACTTTCTTGAGAAACTACCCTCTGCTGTGATATAGTGTGTGCTTAAATAAATGGGTGGCAGTGCAGAGACAATGATTAGATAAATGCTGTTCCTGGATGTATTATTTGTATTAAATTTTCTGTTCAATGATATTTGTTAAACCATAGGTGTAGTGTGAAGTGCTAATAATAATGTCTGTTATTTAAGTAGTGTGCTGTAATCTTCAAAACTCATTTCTTTACAGTTGGATGCCGCAGTGACTCAGAATGCGACTCTGGAAAGGCCTGTGTGAATGGTAACTGCGTCAATCCTTGCCTGGTCCGCAATCCTTGTGGTGCAAATGCTGAATGTTATCCGTATGGAAACAGAGCTGAATGTCGATGTCTAAGTGGTTACCGAGGAAACCCACATATACGTTGTTACATTGTTGGTTGTCGCAGTAACAATGACTGTCCCAACGACCGTGCCTGTATCAATGCCCAGTGTATCAGTCCCTGTCTCTATGATAATGTTTGTGCACCACGGGCAGAATGCCGTGTGCAAAACCACTTTGCAGTCTGTCGATGCCCACCAGGATATATTGGTAACCCATATGTTGGATGCCGACCTGAACCTCGACCTGAATGCAAAGAAGATCATGATTGTCCCACCAGACTTGCTTGCCTTAATGAGAAATGTCAGAATCCATGCAGTGTCTTAGAGCCATGTAAACTTCCATCAGAATGCTTGGTTGTGGGATCAGTACCAGTCCGCACAATGATTTGTGTGTGTCCCAGTGGTTATGTAAGCAGTGGTAGTGGCACCTGCAAAGCAACGCCTCCAGTAACATTGATAGGAGAATGTGTCAGTGATGCTGACTGTCCAGAAGACAAAGCCTGTGTTCGAGGAGTGTGTATAGCACCATGCAACTGCGGACCTAATGCAGACTGTAGAATCAAGGACCATAAACCTGTCTGTGCTTGCAGGGAAGGATATGAAGGGAACCCAGAACTAGAATGTGTACGAGGTATGTGGAGTTGATGTCTTTCATGCATACTTGGTGTGTGCCTGAGTATTGGGATCACAGCATCATAATGTTGTAAAACTGGCAATTTAATAGTGATATAGTAATCTTGATTTGACACAGATAAACTTGACATTTTGATAAATATTAGTCAGTCTTCTCCCAATCTACATATTTGAAATCTATGGTGCAGTTAATAATCAGAATAAAAATATGGTGAGAAAAGCAGTCTGTGTTGCAGTTGATTAGGAAATGTTGCATTGTAATCATTTATACATCAACAAATGAACATAGTACTCTCCTACATGAGATACATCAATATGTGGCACAGGGACTTTATCCTTTTGAATCGAAAACTTCATTGCTAGATGTTTCTATGCATGTGACCATGAACAATATAAACAGGACTCATTGATGAATTTTATTTAAGAATATCTCAACATCACACTATCTATAGTATCCACAATTTATATTTGTAGCTGCCATTATTTATTTTTAAGTGGCTGCAAAGTTAAGGCATGGATGTCTGTCTTTTTTGAGTGTTGTATGTTGTCAGGTAGAGCTTTCTGTTTGGACTGGTAACTTGTCCAGAGGAATCCTACCAATTGTGGTATGTCTGCTTGTGATCATGAAAGCTCGATAATGGGGAGACCCTGACCCACTATGGACTGGATTGCCATGACAGAAATTCTTTTTAAAATTGTATATGTACATTGGATGTATTAATTAATATTCCTTTGTATTAAATGTCTCCTTGAGGATGGCATTTTATCACTGACATATGTAGGAGAGTTCATATTTATAGATAATTTGTAAGTTTATATAAATTGCTTGCCTTTGTTGTTATATATAAATGATTATAATCAATGCACAAAACAATTAATACTAAAAATTGCATTAAGGTATAGTTTTTGCTGTAGAATATGAATGCAAATATTCCCAAAATGGTGAATATAGAAAGAGTTTGATGGAAAAAATTGATGACTGAAACAGCATGGAATAAATAGAGTCGAAGTGACTGTGGGAGGTCACTTCACCATTGATGTTTTGGCTTCTGGGAAATAGCCATCATTCTCTTAGTAGTTAAAAAGTTCTGATTTTTTAACTGCCAAACCCAGCTGTTGCTGAATTTAAATTCAGTAGGTGATTAATTCTTCTTCTCCTCCTCCTCCTCCTTCTTCTACCCCTCCTCCTCCTCCTTCTTCTTCACCTCCTCCTCCTCATCCTACTCCTCATCCTTCTTCTTCTCATCCTCCTCCTCCTCCTCCTGCTTTTTATTCTTCCTCTTCCTCCTCCTCCTCCTCCAAGTTATATCATTTCAGTGGAAACATCAAATTATGTTTTCCATGTCTATGTAACACCTTTGTACAAATAATTGTCCACTTACAAATACGTGTATTTCCTGCCACAAATCAATCACTGATTTTTTTGAGGTACCAAATATCATGATGGTCAGTTCAGTAATATATTCTGTAGTAGTGTTGTAAAACAAGTAAATATCCATTGAATATTGTGTATTTTTTGTCATAAAATTGTGTTTTGCCTATGACGTTCACAAATTTTCTTATGGACAAGGCTGAATAGCCTACTATTGTGAACCAGGTGGCACCTAGACTACAGTTTAAACAAGGTACCATATTATCCAGAACCAACCATACATGTTAGTGATACATTATTAGGAAAGAGTTTCAAGCAGATGTTCTACCTAACTCTGAAATCATCCCATTTCCTTTCTATAGTTGTAATGGAGTACATTTTGAGAAAAGTGTTACACTATAAAAATACAGTGTTTACTTACATTTGTTCGTTCCATTGGCATGTGCAGAATACGACGATTCCTTGCCATTCTCAGGAGCTTTTACCATTCCTCTCTGTTATATACTCTTTCCTTCTACCCTTTTCCACCAACTAGTCTTCCATCCTCCCTCACTTCATCTTGCCATCTATTTCTTGGTCTACCTCTCAGCTTTGTTGTTTCCAAATTCATATGTAATACTTTTTTGGGAATTTTGTTTTTTTCCATTCTCTATACATGACCAAACCAACGTAATCTATTTAACCTAATTGCCTCTGTTATAGTGGGTTTTTTAACCACCGCATAAATTTCTTTATTAACATTCTCCAATTTTCTTTTTCTTTGTTACATGTTTGTTATAAATGATTTTGATACTGCTAGTACTTGTGAATCAACTATATTGGAACTTGAAATAGTTACAGGTATTAGAAAACATTATTCAGGTGCTGGCTGACATCTAAATTTATAAATTAAGTGTTGATAGGTATTGTGGCTTTTAAACCTGGTGTCTTCCTTCCCATCATATTTTCAGTATATGGATTCAGCTGAAAAATTTTATTTATGTAGTTAAACTTCAGGGTGAAGTGTACCTCTTTTATTATAGATAAAGTTAACTTCCACACATTGTTGGACCACATTTCTTCTTACTCATATAAAAAAATGTGGTACCATGTTGCTTTTGCAGTGGGCTGCCGGAGTGACAGTGACTGCTCAGGCCAGCATTCCTGTGTGAACCGTAACTGTGTACCAGTATGTGCACCAGATGGAAGTTCTTGCGGCCGTGCTGCAGTGTGCTATGGAGCCAATCACCGTGCTGTTTGTGAATGTCCACCTGGCTTGTCAGGCAATCCTGAACTTGCGTGCATGTTTCTGGGTTGTCGATCCGATTCAGAGTGTCCTTCAAAACAGGCTTGCATCAACAATGAGTGTGTGAACCCATGTTATGAGAGGAATCCATGCAAAGCACCTGCTGAATGCCGTGTATATAATCATCACCCCACTTGTACGTGCCCGCCAGGATATGTTGAAGACACACCACTGACATGCAAGAGTAAGTACTTTAAGGGCCAAATTATGCATAATAAATTTCAGTTGATGATTCTTTGTTTTCTACCACTGGAAATGCGAGATTTGAGGGTTGTGTATCTTGTTGAAAATAACTGGAATACATCAGGTCAAAATGCTTTTCTGGTACAGGGAGTAAGATTTTTCAACAACCTTCCAACAAAAATATTCAGTGGGTCTATGGGGTACTCATTTAAGTCTTTTAAGCATCAGTTTCCTCTGATTCAGTTCCTACCTCAGAAAATACTCCACCTCCATTACAGAGAACAAGCAGTTAATTATATATAATAATTGCTTCTTAATATGAGAATCATACAGAACTTATAAAATTACTGTGTGAGAAATATTCAGAGTTCTTATGGTTAAATCCGGTGGTGCAGTTAGTTACCATTTTGTTTTAAGGGTTAAAAGAGTTATTAAGGGTGGTTTTAGAAGTTTCTTCAAATGACTGTAAACTTTTACTTGTGGCCTGTCATACAAATGGCCAGTACGTAATAATCTAATTTATGTTGATAATGTTAGGATGAAAGGTTTCTGAAAAAAGAGAAAACTAATCATTGTACTGAATATCAGTGAAGAACATAAGCAGAATTTAATTATTCTAGGCATTAGTAAGGTGCAGTATGTACCTATATAGGCTGTGATGCCTGTATGAAGAAGTCTCATTTAACCAAAATATCAATACTTGGGTCCTCCAAATATTGTTGTTTGAATATAGTTATGTTTTCCATCCTACCTCCTTTTCACATGCTGAATTGCAGTTGACTGTACTTCACGTATCTGAACATCAAGCAAACCCTGTATGTGGAAGTTGAAATTTGGTCAAAACCCTGTTTTTATGCTTTGTTTTAAACACAGTATTAACCTAATTTGGGGAATTTTAGATTCTCCATGATATAATACTATTAATTACATGATGCCAACACAGCTGTCTTAAAAATTATATACATCCTTTCAAACCTCTCAATTCATTGCTCATATCCTGTGTTCCAATTTTGAGGGTGGTTGCTGTTTGTTCTTGTGAGAAGTGCCAGGGGTAAAAAAAAAATACAGTGACCTGGTCACTGCTGCTAACAAAAAAGTCTGTCTTGTGACTGATGTCCCACTCAGTGTTACGGAGTCATGGCGATCTCACTCATTTACTTCTGAATCAAACAGAGTGGCAGACCTTTACCGCAGAAGTTGCATTCATTAATTAGTAGGTCATTCTAATTGACCTCATAGATTTTACCTTTAATTTTATTGTCATTTTCTTGTTCCTGGCCTGCATGTGTTTAGGACAAACAGTACACTGGCAAGCAATTAATCGTGTATGCTGAGCAAGGCACAAGCTGCAAAAAGGCAACAGAAAAAGCACCTTTATAGCAACCAATCTATTTGTATAACAACCAGTTTTTCAAAAACACTTGACTTATTACTGTGGCAGGAAATCAGTAACAAGAGACAGGACCTAGAAACAGACATTTTCTTGTATGGGTGATGAACTGTAAGTAAACATGATAACAGGGAGTAATTAATTTCTTCTTAATGCTTCTCAAGACACACATTGCATCTCCATTGCAAAGATCAGCCACTTAATGTTGTTTAGGAAAAGAGTCACTGTTTATTATGTCAGTCATAAAAAACAGATAAATATACTATGAGGACAAAATGCAGAATTTTTACATTTTAATTCAAGTTGTACATGTAGTACTGCTTAAAGTGGCATTACGCAGTGCTTTCATATTCGTCCGTACATTTCTGTGAAATGTTTAAAAAACTCTAAATACATATTGACTTATTTATAACCAGAATTCCATATATTATAGAGTATTGTGCTGATATATTGAAATGTTCATATCTGTTTTATGTGATAACAAAATTGAATCACTTTAAATTAAAGGTAATGAATGAAATATGACCATTAAGTGTTTACTGTTTTCATTTCATATATAGGGAGTGTCAGCTGTGAAACTTAGCTTGGAGGCTGGTATACCGACAGTACCAAAAAGCATGCCATAACCTCTTCACTGCACATGCTTACCAGCATATCATTTATAGTCAGCTAATCACTGAACACTACATATATAATGTATGAAGTTGAAAAAAGAACAGTGTTATTTAAACCAAGGTTGTCAGTCAAAGGATATAGAAACAGGATCTTAACTATGACAACATCTTTTGAATGTGGCATGAGGTAGGCAGTTTGCTTCTTTACAAGGAGAGAGCCAGGATAGGACAGTTGGTATATTGACTTACTACTGGCTGGATAGTCCGGGGTTCGAATCCTGGCAGGGGCAAGGGATTTTCTCTTCTACAAAACCGTCCAGACCAGCGCTGGAGCCTACCCAGCCTCCTATTCAATTAGTATAGGGATTCTTTCCTGATGGTAAAGTGGCTGGGGTGTGAAGTTGACTGCTGACCTGACCTAGTGCTGAGGTTAAGAATGAGTGGAGCTTTGCTTATTCTCCCCCTGTATGCCTTTATGGCGTGGACAGGGACATTAAATTTATGCCTATAAACAAACAAGTTAGGTCAAGTACAATACTTCAGGGTTGTCATCAGGACATATTTGCTTTGATGATCTGCTAGGACAATAAATACCATGACAGGTGTTTTTGTGGTTTATCTCAGCTGCTTTAGGCAAATGGTGGGATAGTATTCTAAATTAATCCACAGCTTTCCTTTACACATTCTGTATAATCTATTATTTACTACCAACCAATCATTTGATGCTGTATACTGTGAGTTACTAACAGCATTCTCAAATAAACGAAAGATAAGTGTGGATATAACCTTTGTTTTGTATGTCCCATTGTGGTAGTATATAAATTATTACAGAATAAAACTGTCAATCACAACTGAAATTTTTTAATTATCATTATTTAATGCTTATTACTACATGTTTAGTCCAGAATTGCCCATCATCAGGTAATACAAAATAACAAAAATACTGTGAAGGATGATTGCAATATAGTCAGAACGTTTCATTACAGTGGAGGAGAAGGGTTGCAAAGAGGACTATGAGTGCCCATCTCAAACAGCATGTATTGCGGGAGAATGTGTGAATCCATGCAATGCCACTGCACCATGTGGAACAAATGCAAACTGCAGAGTTCTGGATACGCTGCCAGTAAGAACCATGATCTGTGAATGCTTGCCAGGTTATCAAGGAAATGCTGCAGTTCACTGTAAAAAGAGTAAGTTATGTATGTTGATAAAGGAATGCATGTTAACAAACACTTTGATATTATATTGACCCTGTAGCACAGTACATTTTAAACATTTGATGCCCTCATATAGTCAGCACTTACTTAGATGGGACTTGGCTTTGAGGTGAAGTAGAATTCATCGTAATTTGAAGTTCTGTAATGACCTAGACCACTTTTTCTATGTGTAATGGATCACCAGTGAATGAACCGTTCTTCTTCACCCATCTGCAAAGTATTAGAAGAAATAGACTGTTACTGCTATAATTTAACATTTAAAAATACATAATTTTCATTAAAACTGATCAGACTTGATGACAGCAATGTTACAGTTAATGTTATATCAATGCTGTCTTCTAACATATGTTATATTTATGACCAGTGAAATGTATTTTATTAAAAAATGTACCTAACGGGCATTGATCTCTATTGGGTTTGGGTGTACATAGTGGTCTACAGTGTCAGAAGTATTAACCCTTAAAGATGGGGCCAATAAGTTGTCCCAGAATGTCAGTAAGGCATTACCACTACACATTGCATATTCACCCAGAAGACTGCATTTCTCATGTCTGAAGAACTCTGAACTAGACCTAACTTCTTATGCTGCTTCATAACCATAATGACTTTAGCTTCTTTAGGAAGAGAGGTGTGGATATTTGCTCTGAAATTGTGCTCATTCAGCGTGATTAGTCTAAGAGTGCATTCTGTGTCAATAGAATCTTATTATACTGTATGTGAGATGTTCATGTCTGGAAATTTACAGTGACCATTTAAAATCTTATACACAGGAAATACAACTCTGACCAGGAAGTGCCACCTTAAAGAATGTTAAATGTGCAAACCTATAATTAAATTTTTATCTGATCTACTCATGTCAGTGTTACATCTTAACTAGATCCTACATGCACACTAAAATCTTACAACAAAATGTAGTACAGTCACTTCAGAGACTTGCACATCTCTCAGACCACATGTTTGTTTCCTAACTCACTGCAAATTACTTCTGTTGGGCAAAAAATATTGTGGATATAAGGATATTCTATGGACATGAAAATTGTATATACATCAGGCATAAATGTTTAAAACAAGAGACCTTTTCAAGTTACCAACTTAATGCACACTTCCTTTATTCAGTCCGCTCTCAACCGGCATACTGTACGGCTCTTTACAGAGAGTGACGATACCCGAGGCCATAATAATACAATTTGTCCTCCTGAAGATGAGCAAGGTACTGCTCAAAACATGTTGAGGATTATAATGTAACATATATATTGTTATAGAATAAAGGAAGTG
>JGI20166J26741_11111116_pt1 | contig 14363 bp, 6 predicted proteins | sample TergutCu122P5_FD_26741 | JGI IMG/M metagenome (IMG submission 26741)
TTGTTGTTGTTGTTGTTGTTGTTGTTGGAAATAACTTGAGACAATTCCTTTGGAGCATTAACGTAAAAGAAACATTTACGTTAATTGCCTCTTACAACTTCAAAACGGTGAAAGTAAAGTTGAGTAGCCCTGGATGCTGTCGAGGTATTAGAATGTCCAGCAGGGAGTCTTTCATCTTCCTGTCCTCCGTACTTCCTGTGTTAAAGGACTCAGTTCTGTAGGGGCGGAAATTTCTCCAAGGGAATACATAAGAATAGTTAGATGTAAGCTGCAGGCTAAAATATTCATACAAAAAATTTCAAGAGGATGGGCTTAGTCCCTTACAACTCTTGGTGTTTTCTCAATGAACTCCACCCATCCAAGTTCTCCTTTCACTGGAGAGTAGGGAAGAGTTGAGGAAAAACGAGTACCAAAGGCTGAGACGTGCATTATTCATTCTGTGATGGTATGGGCTTGAATGCAGGATCTATTGTCTCTCAAGAATAAATATTGTGCTATAAGTATGGGGAGAATAGAAACTACAATATGATATTTTGACAGGAATATCGTCAGGCATGTTATTTTCATGAAAGCAGTGATAACTGAAGGGCATAATAACTGAGTGTTGTTTTATCCAGTCTCACTTGTCCATAACTGGCCGATGAACCAGGCCTATATTTGTAGAAATTCTACAAAATATCATGGTTGAATACATTTGCGAAAATGATTAATGATTTAATTCATTTTTATTTTCATAAACCAATTTTTTAAGTAGCCTAAATATAACGATATGGGATATTCTGCAGCCTTAAGTTTCGTGTGTAAGATTAGCAGAAACTGCTGACATAGGAACAGTCTGATGTAGTATGGAACCTATATTATCCGTCGTATAACCATTTTGTATAAATTTATTTACCTTAAATTCCTTGAAATTATCGAAGACATTGACATCTCCCTTACCTGTCGACTGTGCTAAGGAATTTTATTAACTTGTGTCACCACCTACCTAACTACACAACGGTCTGCCTGCCTGCCTGTGTGTGTGTCTGTCTATCTATTTATGTATATATTTATAAGTCTGACTCTGTCTGTGTGTCTACCGTCTATAACACTCTCTCTACCTGTATATCCGTCTATACTTGTCTCTTTGTCTGTCTAGTCGTCTGTGCAAATAAATAGAATAATCTTTTAGAATTTTAATGTAACTTCAACAACAGTAATTGTTATTAAATGCACTTGAGTGTTATTTACCGCGACTGCTTAGAAAAAACGAGTTCATGCAGTAGGTGCCCTTCAACTTCTGTACTCGATAATTGGTTCCCATCTATAACAATTAGTGAAATTACTCTCTGTTCTCAAAGAGGGATCCAGATTACTGCTTTCTGCTGGAGGAATTGAAGCGAGTCCGAAAAAAGACGCAACAAATTTTAATATTTTTACGTTTTGTGACCCCTTAACTGGACTCCAGAACACAAGGTCACTGTGGGTGCCTTATGTACGCTACTGATTCTCCTTTATCGTAATCCCCGTTTTGTTACGTTTCGTCGTTTTTCTGTATAATTTTTATTCTGATCAAAATTATTTCAGAGAATGTATAATAAAGAAACTGGAAGCTGTTATAAGCTCTGAACACAAGAAAATCTTCCTATTTTATTAGGTGTCACCATATATTAGAGACAATTTTGTTGGAACTGACAGTGCTGACCTGCAACAGGGTCTAACTTGTTATCGTGCATAATAAAAGCTGAGACCCTTGCATCTTCTTAGCTTGCTTAACTTTCTACTTTCATAGATCTAATATCTTTCAAAATAAATGAAGCACTCCAAATACGATCTGCTTTGCCACTCAAAATATAACTTATTTTTTGTAAGTGTTGAACTTCTTTTATTCTTACCAGGAATAAGTCTCTTTACACCATATTTACCCGCACACCTTCACACTCTTATTTGTACCCAAGCAGGTAGGCACTGATCATTATATGAGAACAGTCATACACAAATTTTTGACACTGCGTGTAGTTCTCCTTTGCAAAGAACCGCACGGTTGAGAGGTCCACCTGTCGACAGCATTATGCCGAATATCATCGGACAAACTTCTACTTGCATTATACCAGTGGTATTCAAACTGCATTCCGCAGAGCTCCGGGGTTCCGCGCCGAATTTCAAGACTTCCGCCAGTGCATTTCTTTTATAACGAAATGGGCGAATACAATTTTCATAATAATTAATGACAGTTGGTATTTTCTCATACATCTTTTATCATAATCAGAGCTGGGTTTATTTTCTGAGCAAACCAAAAGAAATAACATATTTATTCGTAGATTTAAACATTTTATTTCTTTAAAGTTTAAGCCTATTTTTTTAATTTTTGTGCCAAAAAATTAAAAAAACGTCTTTTTACTACGGCGTTTTATTGAAAGTTCAGATTTGCCACTAATGTTCCAAAGATATTAATTTTTTGAAGGCCACTGCAAAATGGTAAATAATATTGCCGCAATACGCATGCGGATGGTCCGGGTGCTAGTTCAGCGATTACAATGCACTGACAGCAGTAGCACATGTTTTATTTCTTTGTGTGTTGGGAGACATAACAAAATTGTCTCTTAGTTATTCCTTTTTGGCACACTGCTATTTCTCGAAATGCAATTTGCTTACAGGGTTAACAAGAGAAAATTAAGCATGAAATTTGTGGATATTATCGGAAATTAGTGTCCTTTGGAGACGACATGCTGGCCTATGTGTGTCATATATTAAAGCCCCTTTTCCATGTACCATTTATTTTAATGATATAAATCTCCGCATGATGCTCAGATTCCACGTGACTCGTAGCGCTCCGAAGGCAAGCAGCGACTCTTTCCCTTAAAGGCATTAAAAGATTGGTCTTTGTAATGGAGAGAAGATTCTCTGGCATTCAGTAAATGTATTTGTGTTCTTCATATAAGCCTTTGCTTTCATACAGTTAACCACTCTACAATGTTCTTTTGTACCAAGAACACCGTTTCAAAGTGACTCAACAGTCAGTGTAAGGGACATACAGTATATTCTTGAGGATGATATGTTTGAAGTAATTGAATTATTTTAAAAGTAAAATTTCATGTTTGAAAGTAAATAAAATTTCTTTTTTTGACATTGATCTCATAAACGCTTCTAATCTCATTGTTCTGTGCATTTTTGGTGAGCTGCTTCGTATGTAAATGCAACGTTCTCCTACCACAGACAACCAACAAAACACACACATAAACCCCAATTTCAAGTTTCGGTCGCGGTGTAAATGAGATCTTCTCCCTTCGGGAATTTTACACAGCGCAGATTGGTGCGTAGTTGCCGAGGTCTGGGGATAACCTATTGGTCTCATCTTAAAAAGTGATTCAGCCCATAGAAGAAATCTTTTTTGGACTTCTTGATCCTTGAAGATGGGACCGATGGATTGACCCGAATCATGCGCAATGTTGCAGAAGAGCGAAGATCTCACACATAAATCCTGCAAGTTCCTTCATAAAATTTTCCGACACATATCCCTTACACGACTACCACCAGTCAAATATTACTGATTCAGAGTACCAAATCCATAAGGCCTTTTCCTATATGCATACCTTACAGTAACGTTGTTAGTATGACCTCTCCTCCTAATTCTAACAAAAACAGGTTTTATCAATAATGGCTTGAAACAATCACTATTAAAACTTGATTAGAAATAATTTTCATACTATCAGACTCTTAACACTTACATGAAAGATCGAAATTAACACTTACTTTTAAGCTATTCATATTAATTTTAATTTTGATATTTCATATCAGTTAATTTGGCGGTCCCAGTGGTCGCGCGGTCTAAGGCGTAGGTCTGCGGCCGCTCGCCTGCTGAGATTGTGGGTTCGAATCCCACCGGGGGCATGGATGTCTGTCTGTTGTGAGTGTTGGGTGTTGTCATTTAGAGTCCTCTGTGACGAGCTGATCACTAGTCAAGAGGACTCCTACCGACTGTGGTGCGTCGTTGTGTGTGATCTAGGAACGTCGTGAATGAGGAGGCCCTGACCCCTAGGGGTTGTTGCGCCAAAAAATGTCAGTTAATTAATCTTATTAAGTAAACCTATCTCCTCCTTTGGAAATGACAGGCTGAATTCCGCTCGATGTTTGTCGCCTCTTACGTGACGCACAAGACACCTTTTGTAGCCACCGTCGTGTGAATCTAACATGAATTTCACATATTCTTCGCTATTTAACTGAACAGTTAAGATCTTTACATACATGAGTGGGGGTTTTCTGCCTAAGAAGAGGCTTGAGAGCCAACATTTGTATGTTCGGTCATGGTGGACTTGCGTTTGTCCGGTCAAGTGTGAATGTAAGTTCCCCCGGTGTTATTAAAACTACTGTATATGTCGTCCACTGGTAAACCGTGAAAGAAAAATCTGCCTCATGATCCACTGTGTAAACATAAGTATTTCTATCTATTGTCTACAAGAAAGAAATATTTTCACCACTACAATTTTATACCAGGCACGTAATATGTGAATGCGTGTGCGTTGATTTGTAGTACGTTGCTGAAGAAGGATTTAGTATCTTCCTTCCAACACTCTCATTTTGCTGGACTTCATAGAGCATATTTGCTTTATAAATAAAAATTCATTCAATGCATAAGCAGTATTCTCTATTTTTCTGGTTATTGTCCATTTTTTAGTAAAGTTTAGGGACAAAATGTTTTCCATAACAGTGGGAATTGTAGGAGTTATTTTAAATTTGCTTTTTAAAAAACGTTTAAAATAGGACAAGCAATTTGGTAGATCTAGCAGAAAGCTCTTAATGGGCAAATATTTTAAAATAATTTATATTATATTCCGTAGGTAACTTCCCAATTCTCTCCACTTCACTCACATTCCCTTTGAAGCAAACCGACCCCTTATATTTTGAGCTTTTCTCTCATTTTAAGCTACTAACGAATTAAAATGTTTGGCATTGATTGAATAAAGTGACTAGTAATTGGCAGTGGTGAACTTAGGAATATGTTATCATTTTGTGGTAAGGTTTTAATTTTTTTAAGTAGTTATAACCACTCAGACAATATTTCCTTTACTATCTGTTGTTACGCACGTCACATCCTCTCGGCGGTCTAGCTTATCTAATTCAGTATGTTCTTAAAACAGATAGTATTAAACCCCACTCCTATACCAGTTAAATAATATCTTACATTTGAATTATTTATGCTCGTATTTGAGGTGACCGATACTCAGTGCTCATACTCGCAGAATCTTGACGTATTTTTCACAGTTTTGTGCCTCAGTATTTCATTAATAAATTACATTTCCCTCACAATTAAGAAATAGGACCTGAAGTATGTTACAGACGTGCAAATAGTACATGTTTTTACTAGAAATAAATAATATAAAATATTAGCAGCGTTCTTAAGTTAAATATTTGTTAATAATAAGAATACTAATAATAAGAAATTGTTGTTATTATTATATAGTCATTTTATAAATTAAAGACTATAAAGTGGAAGAAAGTTTCGCAGTATTATGTGGGGAATTTATTTTCCACTGTCAATATTAACATCGTGAATTTAAGTACTGAAATAACTAAATGTAACTTAGGCCACGATTTATGAAAGTTTTATTTATGTTACTGATTAGGCCGAAAATATTTGCTTTATATTAAATGCCAAAACTCAGTAACTATTAAAGAATAAATAAGTGATAAAACAATTCTCCAAACAACAAAATAAATTGAAAATTCCAAATTTATTTCAATATACCATCGTAAAATTCACTTGCAAATTATGCAGTTACGCTAAGAATATTTTAATACTTACCTTATATGATTAGTCTTTGCAATTTTGTAAAAGGGAATTAATTAAGGTGAAGCTGCAAATATAAAAAGTTTAAGTAAAGTAGTTGATAACCTAACGTGGGAGTGATTATAGTTACTATGTAATCCTGATTCCACTCAACAAATTATTTCTTCAGAAGCTAATTGACCCTCAGTTACGCAAGAAAGTCTCTGCATTCTATGGAAATTGGGGGCCTATGTTTGACATAAGTTTCGTCTTTACAAGGAAATAGAAAAAGCATTCAAACAATGTCATTTCCTTTCCTAATATTAAAATAATTTTAATATATGCCTAATTTTACATTAGGAACATTTTTAAGTGCGCTGTTTTTCCGTACCCTTCAACCGTTTAAGCCCACTTGTTAGTTACATCACACTATTTATTCCGAACACCCTATAATGTAAAGAAATATTCGTTTCTTTTTCTATAACATAAACAATTTCTGTTGTCCTAATCGAAATGTAGAAGAGTTTTACGAGTAAGAATAAACATATTGTTGTCCCTTTGCACAATATGAAGGCGTATGAGTGACTTGAGGTATAACTCCATTCCTACCCTCATCATTACTTGGCGATGAGTGGTCTTCTTTACTCCCGGCAGCTTTACCTGCAAAAAAACACACGTCGATGTGCACTGAATAGGAGACTGGGTGGACCCCAGAGCAAGTCTGGACTTTTTAGAAAATGAAAGTTTTCTTCTCCGCCGGATATCACACCGCCTTTGTCCGGTATTGAGGCTAAAATCCTTATCATTACAGAGATTCTGTTATGGCGGCTTATGCTTAGGGCTAGAATGGAAACATTCATAACACAAAGTCATTCTTTAGCCACAGATCTCTGTTCCTGTGTAATTAATTTTCAGCTTTGTGGAAAAAAAACGGCAGATGTAACTGAAGTTGAAAAATAGTTTCGGGAATAAGCTTGATTTCTTAAAGATTACTTTCTCAGAAATTAATTTTCAACGTATTTGCATATTCATTAGAATTTTTGTTTGAACTCTGCAATAGAACATACTCGGATAAGCTTAAAAAATGATTTTGTAGGTTATTGTAATTTAAAACATTTCAATGTGATAATATTGTAAAAAGTTCTTTTGGGAAAAAATTTAACACTATGACAGTAGTTGCCTTAATGTAATCATTAAAACAAAAGTTACTTTTCGAAAGTTATAAAAATGTTTTCTCTTTTGTAATAATAATGTTTGACTGCATCAACATTATTTGGTGAAGCTTGTTAATTGTAAATACTTGTAAATATGAAATGATTAAATTTTAAATTTTTATACTTTGTTATGACTGTCATTTCTGTGGAAACAATAGTTTGCATTTTGTAATAGTTTGTGTAATTGTGAGGAGTTAAAAACTCAGGCGAAAGTTGTATAACATCACAAGATATTAAAAATTTGTAATTTATATTATTATGTTTTTGATCAAAATGTGATCTAGTTTTTAAGTATGGGCTAACTGTGTATTATAAGTTTGTGTTTAATGTTACTGGATGGGTCGTTTTTTAATTAGTAATTATTTTACAATGATATAATTAAATTTTTACTGGTTATTTTACGTATTGGTAGTGTGTAAATGTATTGAGAGCGTCCACCACCGAGTAGCATCTGATTTGCCAGGAAATCGATCATAGTAAGAATATGATAAAAGAACTACAAGGTGTTTCACAAAAAAAGGATTATAGTGTAAGATGAATAATATACTTTAATCGCTGCAAAGAGAAAACACATCCACTATTTGTATGTAGGCCTAGGTGAGTTTACTCTCTCTCTCTCTCTCTCTCTCTCTATCTGTCTTTCTCTGTACTTCCTGTTTTGCAAAGTTCTGTACATGTTCGATTGGTGTTCCAACCATCCGTTTTGTTGGGGCTATAACTAAAGATACGAGACAAGCGAACGGAGGAAGCTTGGTTTATGGGCTTGCATCCCGCAGTCAGAGGCTTGGAGCATCTCTATGCTAGTGGTACAAGCTTGCGGTTTCGTCTTACATCACACTGTGTTCACCTATCACTATCTCTTCTGCATCTACCTCACATAATATCTCCACCAGTTTGCGTTTATATTCTTCCAGAAAATATTTTTCATTCGCTCCTGAGAAGAAGAGGATGAAACATTAACCAAGAAGGGCCTTTAAGCTCTTCCGCCTGCCTATCATCTCTCCTTCGCTGTAAAGATTTCTTTTTCTTTGAACCGTTACTGGTGTTCTTGCTCACCCTCCTGTTGCTTTATGTGAACACGAAAGGTAAAGCGACATATAACGGTTTCTGGTACGCAGGAACTTTATTTCCTGAGATGGCGAAAAACGTGAAGTTCTTAATTTTTTTTGTTAGCCGCCTCCCCAGCACATCTGAGACCATCACCACTGAAAGTCTTTGGAAATTTGTCGTCCTTACACAACTCTGTGCGGAGATACGTGATGTGTTGACGCGGTGCCTGGTGCGTGTGCTCTTTGTCTCTGTACTGTTACTTAACCTGCCGCCTGACTTTGTTGCAGGCACAATGTAATCTTTATTTTTACAACAAGTATGGACGCGGCTGAGATAAACACTGATTCAGAAAAATCTTATTTCATGGAATATGATCTTTGTGAAAGAAGTGATTGTACGGTCAGGTTTGAAACGTCAGTAAATCTCTATACCAAGTTTTTACTTGCTCTACACAGAATAAAAAAAGAATATTCTCTTTCTCTCATTCTTGTATTGTGTAAAACACGCTTTTCTCTAGTTCTACTTTAAAGCTGCGATCGAAACACAAACACAATTAAATATGTGAATTGTAAGTCTATAAGAAGTAAGTTGAAGCTATGGTCTTCATCCCTAGGAAACAGGAAGTGATGGTGTTTAATTTGATGGCGTGCGAACAATTTCAGAAACTTCTTTGTGTTTACAATGGTCGATTATGCTTCAAAAGTAAGTGGTGGTCATATCTGAAATGAAATAAATGAAATGTTACTTAATAGAAGTGAAATTTTTTACTTATGTTGTGAAGTTTTGTGCCCTATACCATGCGCATTGCATTACACAGCAAACTTATTTAAAGGAAATGTTTGCAGACATTGATGTAAATGTACAGTCGTTGGTGGAATCGAATCAACATAAAGTGTTACTTGTTTGTAATATGCCTTGTTTCAGCAGTAGTGTTAACTGGATATCACAGTTAATGAATCACTCAGGAAGAGTGGGTAATATTGTATTATTAATCGGAGGTGTTTTAATTTAATTTTCCGCTCTTAATGCCGGTTATGAATTGTGTGTTCTATAGACTGAATAGTGCTGCTTAAACACGTGTATTATATTTCCTTTGTTATTGAGGAAGAAGTGGTGTTACCGGTGAAAGACAATGTCGGCAGCGATGACGATGATGGTGATAGACGTTCATAATCATTAAATAATAATTATATTCGTTTGTGTGTTTAGGATCACTTCCTACTGAACTTAGAAATAATACTTATATTTAGGCTATCTATCGCCAGAAATTTCCTTTAATTAAAATTCAATTTATATTTAGGAATAATACTATAAAGCCTAGTTAATAAATTTTCAGTGAAGAGATATAACTCACACGAAAATCATTAAAAAGCATAGTTAATATTTAAAAAGAATATACGAGTAAGCTAAGCGAAAGAGAGTGTTAATGGTGAGGTAGATGCTTAATTGATGTAAAATTTGCATGCTTTGTAGTCTTTAAACTCTAGCAACAAAATGTGTTTCCGAAGTTTTTAAGCTACGTATCAAGTACATATTTCTGTATCACAATTACATTTAACCGCTTGTAATCCTAAATATATTTTTTCATGAGTCTGTCGTCTGCTCTAATGTATTTATAATGATCAAGTAATGTAATGAGGAGAGGAATTTCTTTAAAGCATAAACTTTGTTACTACAAATATATATATATATATACATATATATATAAATATATGTATATATAGGATCTACATACACACAAAACTCTAAACTGCTTTCATGTCTCGGATTGTCTCTGATATTAAAACATGGCGTCTAGCGCAATAATTACAGACTATTTATGATAAGTTTAAGAAACCTTCATCCAGCAGGAATATTCTTAACAATACCCACGAATGAAATAATTGTTCAGCATTTTTATTCTAATCAAATACTTACTTAGAAACACCTACGCCCAGTGACCGTTTAAAATATCATTAATTAATTGAGGAACATTATTCTAAACAGCGGGATAAAGTGTATTAACCAAATGTATTACCTCATTAATGGTCTGGACGAAGGCTTATAAATAGTGTCGTAATGAGAAATACAAAACAATAGGTACGCGTAACTTACAGCATAACATTAATAATGTAATATTTACATACTACATTTTTTTTAAAGTTGAGTAGATTCTAATTCACTGCTTGCGGTAAGGAAATGATTTATATAAAATTTACTGCGTAACATTCTTTTTGCTTTCCTTTATTAGGTCTATGAGTTTTAGCCACGATTTTTATAATTTAAATTATTTATTTCACCCTTCTTTAACCTTTGACCTTCTTTGTACCATCACAATAGAGGAAGAACTTTTTTCTCAATTTATTGCAAACCGAAAACCTTGAATGTTGTTTTTTATTTCATTTATGGATAGAATAACAAACGGCAAAGAGTTTAACCCAATGCTTGTTTTCAAATCAGCTGATTCGTTTACAGCTGTCGTGCTACCAACCTTCCAACTATAAGTATATAAATTTTATTCAGTGCTTGTTTTATTAATGTTTTGATGATATCAGACGACAATCATTAGAAGCTGTTTTATACCTATGCTATTAATCTTGGCCTAACATTTGTGTTTACACTGTCACTTGCCATAACAGTAAATTGCAATGATATTTTTATTTTCCGCCAGGCAATAAGTCCTATAAAACTTCAGGGGTAATGCATTCAACAAACGTCTATTTTTTTCAAAAATTATATAATTGGCCTTCTGCTGTCTGTAAACTAAGGATGTTTTGAAAGTTAAAAATTATGGTACCATACTCTCACTTAAAGGATACAACGATTACGGCTTTCAGATGATTGATATACGCTTAATATATGAATATTATCACTAATGATAAAAACAATAAATTTATTTAATGACGATATACAGTATATTACTTAAAAACTAAAATTACGTAAATATTTTTATTGATGTTATATTCACTTGCCATTTAAGTACACGTATGTTGACAGGAATATATAATAATTTATAAACTGAGTGATTATAAATTTGAGCGCAAAATTAAAAAGAATTTATATTGGAATACGAATAAATTAAGAGGAAGACACATTGTGTAAATAATCGGTGTTAAATAAGTATTGAATGGTAGAAGATGAATAAATAAGCTGGAGAAGAGATTGTAACTACTGAACGTTCAAAATATTAAGACCTCCTAAAAATGAAGGGGCTTTTTATCAAAGACGACTCAGCATAAATACGAGACTATTTAAGTTTTAGTAAGAAAGGCAACAGACAAAATAATTTAAAAGTTCTTAACATAGGTAAGATACCTTAATTGTTATACAAATAATGAGCAGTGAACTGCGACAACATGAGAGTAAGGAAGTATTATTTTTTAAATAAATTTTCTTAGCCAATTTTCTTTCTTTAAGGAAAGCTGTAGATTCACGTTAGATTCGCATGTTTTCCTCTTTTATAATTTCAAAATTTCTGTAATCTTCACAATATTTAATATGAATTTTCTGCCATTGATTGCCACCAATTATTGTATATTTTAATGTTCTGTAATGGGGAAAAATTGGAGGGGAAGAATTTTTTAGGTTACAACGACGTTCAACATGGTATGCTGATATAATGTAGGCCAACATATTTTTAAATAAATAGTTTTTTCATTTTAGAACACGTTTTAGAATGTTGAACAAGTATACGACTCCATAAACTTGTATTTATCCGGCTGCTTATTGGGAATAAGTAAGGAAGAACGAAAGTTCTGTATTTTTAATCCGGTACAGCGTAATCTTTCATAAGTACTTACTAGTTTTATGCAAGTTACTCCTCCGTAACTCAACAATTACAAACATGCTGACAGTATGAAAATTAGCGTTTATGTTTCAAAAATTTAAAGTATAAAAATACTGTATTTAGATAATATACCATATTTAAGCTATTTAATAATAAAAATGGATCTGCAACAAATAATTGCATTCAATGAGCATTCTAAGTACAATAACGTATGTTACCAAATGTGCACCACTGTAGCACGCTAAATCATGATCTAAGTAGCATATCATTTATGGATTGTACACATTCAGTTATCAAGATATCAATACGGGAAGTCAATAAAATTAAAAATATATATATAATAAATTTCACTATTTCCTTTTTTAAATTGGGTTGAGTGCGCTACTTAAAATTACATTTTAATTGAATGTGTTATTTAAGTCTAAATTTTGTAAGTGGCTAAATAATTTTTCATAAAGTTAGACTAAAAATAACATACAAATATATTCCTACTGATTTGAATTCCTTTATAAAATACGAAATTTCTTTAAACTGTTGACGTTTCTGAAGGAAGTTTCTTTTCAAAAAACATAGTTTTTAAGAAGTTGAAGAAGTATCATCTGCTCCAATAAAGTCTCTACCATGAAGACTGTTAGTCAAGCAGAAAATTTTAACCTCCCCCCCCCCAAAGCACACATTTAAAAGACAAAACCAAATTTATTATTGTATTACTGCCATATGTCAGTCACTAAATATAATAGAACTGATTACTTGAAACTTATAGTATTTTGAATTACTATTATAACAATTAACTTGATGTAGGAGTAGAGGTATGCAAAATTTATCGCATTCAATCTGAAATTTTAGTAGTAATCTATAATAATATTGATACATATCCTATGTTACTTTTACCTTGTAAATCTATGATATTATCATCTTTTCTGTCCCACAGGTCGTCGAGACTTCACAAGTGTTTTATCGGCCGCGATCTCTTACGGTAACCTCGGTCGCGTCTCTCCTCCCCGGTCCGACAAACATCCGTCTTCATCCGCTCTTTCGAAAAGTAGGTCGTCTCCGTCATGTCGTTATTCAATATGGCTGCTTCCTTCGGCCGTGATTGTCACTTTCAGTTGAACAAGGACGATCTGAAAGAATCTCCACGTGGGACAAAAAAGGTGAGTAAGTGCAATTCTTATTTCGTTCCTTAACACTGATTCTCTTCTTGCTACAGCAGAGTTACTCGGTCAATACGAAACTATTTGCACTTTAACTAGGCAATGGTTGAATATTGCTACCACCAATTTTGTAATAGGGTTAAAAATTCAACCTACCGTTTACATAATTTACAGTCCTTAATGCAAAGAGGGAGAAAAGTGGAAGTTCTTCTAAAACACAGAAAGTACAACGAATTACAATTTTATGGCCTCGTGTTTTCAAGTCCAATTTTTAAAATATTCTAATAATTGTTGTTTTTAAAAGTGTGAAAGTTTAAAGCTATTTAGTATTGCATCAAAAACATTAGAACTGGAAAAAACAATTAAAGCTGACAAGTATTTAAATATCCATTGCCCATATATTTGTCAGTATTTATTCAAGGCAAAACATTGTGATTTACAAATAAAAGTACTGGCATTCCACAAGATCTTTTGTGTTTGTGGCAGTTGTTACTGTTATCAATTAGAAGGCGTCTTTTATGTAGTTGTTGATAAGCGTATCCATCTTGGTTCTGGGATATATTCTGGAAATAAGGATTGTTAAGAACTTTTGCTACTAAGCCTATGGCGATAACACAATATATATTTAGAACAGAAAATAAGCGTGTAACTATAGTAATGAGGTTCCTTCCAGTTTTGTTGGCACTGAAGTTTTAAATGTCTCTGATAAGAAAATGTGTTATCGCCACGTTCAACTTACCTGCCCTCCCACAACCATGACAATATGTTGCTGAAGTAGGTCCATTTACAAGTCTCGATGCAGCCCATATTTCCATTATATCTGTCACCGCTACTGACACCACCTAAATGTCCCGGACTACCTAAACCACACTTAAGACGCAGATATCTCCATCGCGGATTTTATGGCCATCACACCACCATCAAAGCTTTCAAGAAATTTTATTTGCACACGTAGACAAACTTTAATTCAGGCTGTAAAGGGGCTCGATTTCCTATTGGCTGGGTTATTGCGGTTCGATTTTTTAAAATGTCAGATATTTTCTCTTCGACAACTCGTCTAAATTGGCTCAGAGGTCAGTCTGTTTTCTGTCCAATAGGAAGGCCTTAAAGAGCGGCGTTATCCTGGTAGAGGAACATGCAATTCTCAAGTCATGTCTGTCTCATCTCTAGGTCTCGTAACATGGAATTTGTCTCCATTCCTCTTTACATATTGATCTTGGATTTGTGTGTGAGCAGAGTTAAATGTAGACAAAGCATAAACGAGGCTAGAAATTTTGCCCTCGTTCTTCTGGATATTTAAATCCTTGACAGAGAAGAAAATTATTATGTGGAAATATGTGGAAATAAAATGCCAACTAGATGCAACAGAGGTTCTTATTGCAGATCTTATTGCTTGCTCAACATGTTTCGGGCACCACTACGCCCATCATCAG
>JGI20166J26741_11112227_pt1 | contig 14363 bp, 10 predicted proteins | sample TergutCu122P5_FD_26741 | JGI IMG/M metagenome (IMG submission 26741)
TTAAAGCTGGTTTTCGAAAATGCCACCGCCGGCCGCAACACAGGCTGCCGCTCGGTTGTGAACCGCCAGGCGAATACCAACCCACCCCACCGCCCAAGTGCCGAGATAACGGCAGCGACTAAGCTAGCTGAGTACGACCCGCCAGCTGTAACCGCGGTTCACACGAGGGCGTGTACGGGAATTAAAAAAGGCCCATAACTCCGTAACCGTCCAAAATCGGACACATGTTTATATGAACTTTTTTCATCACAAAGACCTAGGAAAACACCTCCTGCAGTTATGCCCTAAAGTCGTGAAACACCCTGTATAGATGCACTTCAGAACCAAATGATTATTCAGCAGATCTCAGCGGCGCACGGTTCTTTTCGTGGAAAGAGCACACACAAAACCGAATAAGTATTACTAAGAAGTCGAATTAAACAGGAACCAATTCGTATTCGCATACAGTGATAGACATTCAGCACAGTAGGTGGCAGTGTTATACTTATGAAATACCACTCGATATTTAGAATAAAAAAATAAACAGGCAATATACTCGTACATAACCTGTAGCATTGGGTTGCGTTCCCTCAACCACTGTATCACAATTGATATAAGGTGGGTAAGTCAAAACACAACAAAACTTTATTAAGGTGTAAGGAGTCAAAAGATAGACAACATGTTTCGGCCCTTTTGACACCTTACTCCTTAATAAAGTTTTGTTGTGTTTTGACTTACCCACCTTATATCAATTGTGATATTGTGATCGCACACAACGGGGATGAACCACCTAAAGATTCTTAACCACTGTTTCAACGAAAACGCAACAATGCCTTTTGAGTCTATTGCTGAGTTGCAAGTCACTGTCAAAAATATGACAACATTGAGTGTTGTAGAAAAAATCTTGTATGGTAAATTTACGTCCCGGGCTACAATAAAGCGTAATTGGTCCTTCATGTAAAGGACCCCACATTTTTGTCCGGTTTTAACAAAACTCCGAGTTTCTCGACACATGTTCTTAAGAGTCACTAATATCAAGTTTCATGGAAATCCGTCCAGTGGCAACAGCGCTGGTACATGCGGACAGACGAAGAAAGCGTAGGACAGAAGGAAATGTCCAAGCTAATAGGTGCTTGTTGTGATTATGCGAAAAAAGACTAAGAAGAATTAAGTTTTCAAATAACAGAAACATGCAGTTATACTTGAGCACGCCACAAAGGTGCATGGGAGGAGTGGAGGTATAACGGCATTCTTAATCTCGGCAACAAGTGGGTGGTGTGTTATTTAACGACAATGTCGTTTGACGAGATTATCTTGCGTCGGCGATATGAATGAATTAGTACAGAACATTGGTGGACTAATAATGACAGGGAAGTCCGAAGTGCTTGGTAGAAAGACCTGGCCCACTGGTACTTTTTCCACCAAAAATGCTACGTGGAATAGCCTCGGAGTGCACTCGGGCCTCCGCGATGAAAAGCCGGAGACTAACCGCCTGGCTGTAGATGGGTTTCATTTACATTTCAAGCAGGAAGTTCTAAGTTCAGTTAGGGGCCGCGAAGCTTATATCAGACTTAATCGGACATTCTTCGCATAGCCTGTCCAGTTAAGACAGTAGATGATGTCTGACAACAAGACGTAAAGGAAGGCTGGTTAATTTCCATACTGTAGGGAGGGACTTAGAAATCAAAACATCGTGATATTTCCGCACAGTTTCAAAGCGTGCTGTACATGATTCTTAGAAATAACACAGATTGTTTCAGTAAACAACATTCACCGGCTGATCTTTATTATGAGCGCAGAGTGTGTTCTCGGTGAGGTAAAAACGCCGAAATGGTCCACAATATGAAGACCGTCATCGCACGGACAGGGAAAAATCATCCCTAAACTCGACACTAAAGGAAAGTGAGCGGTCGACTTCATACCCCGGTCGCTTCATCCCGGGAAAGGGGCTTTCGGTAAGCCCTTTAGTAGGTGGCTGTGTGGCGAACACACAGATATTATGTACGTTTCAGAGGAGAGGAAAACCTCTTGCCTCTTCCGACAAGATGTAAAGACTGGATTTTGGTACACTGTTTAGAAAAGCTTTTAGGTTGGAACGACATAAAGTTGCAAAAGCCGAAGATCGCCTAGCCTATAATAATAACGCACGTATTAAAATACGATGCAGAGTGAGAAGTCTGATACTCTTGGACATGACTTTCGGAATGCAAGGTGCGATACAGTCCAACCTGCTTACATTATTCCGTACGCTGTATCAGCATCCCCCCAAATCAATAACAGCATCTTCTTACAATAGACTGTGAACCCAAAATCTTCACTTGTTTAACCGCAAAACATAATAACTTGAAGAAATAAAACCGTCTTTAATACCAAAAGATCTGTCATCCTTTCCTGTTTCCTATCTGTGCCCATGTCAACCCCTACCACAAGACGCAGCTCCCATACACCCCAATTTCGCTGATGGGGTTGACTTCCAAATCTGCGGAAGAATCTGCTTCCGGCATATCATCTCTATCCTCTTCTCTCTTGTTACCCCATTCCACATCTAGTTTTCTTTCTTTCTCTCTCTCTCTCTTTCTCTCGCTCTCTCTTTTTTTGCATGAAGCTATTCCCCGTCCCTTCCTCCTGTCCTTCTCTGCCTTTCATTTTCATGCCCCATCTGTTCCAATCTGCACCATCCACTCATCACCTTTCCCAGTACCTCCTCGACCTTCTTTCATCGTTTGTACTGTTCTCTTTATCCTTTCTTCGTTTTCATGGCTTAGTTATGTCTTGCGCTCCTCATAATATTTTCTTTCAAAAGATTGATGACAATCTGCAATAAGGGAAGCAAATACCACCCTAACACGACAGAGAACTGAAATACGTATTTGTGTGTGTGTGTGTGTGTGTGTGTGTATGTATGTATGTATGTACTACGTATATGTGTGTATTTAAGCATGTATGTATGTATGTGTTTATGAAATTTATATATATCTACATATATATGTGTGTGTGTGTGTTGAAGTAAATATGTATATATATATATATATGTATGAACGTGTGTGTCTACTATTTATGTAACCAGGCTGTAATCAGCCCAGACCTCCTACTGTCGACTGACAGGATATTTAGGAAAAGGTAAAATGGCTTGTAGATAGAAGGAAGTTTCTTAGCCTAACTGGAGGTACTACCTGCATCGATTCCTTAAAACACAGAGGAGACACATGTTAAAATGTTAACTGCACAGAGATGCATATAATTTTAAGTTCTAACATCGTGATAAAGATTCCAGCATTCCAGCATACGAGACACAGAAGGGGATTTTATACAATGACGCTGCCAACTTCAAAGTCTGTGTAACATTAGTGGAAGAGGAGAAAAACACGTTTATGGAGCGTTGATGGAAAGGTACTGAGGGGAAACACCGAGATACTCTGAGAAAAATCTTTTCCGGCATATCTTTCCTCACCGCAGAACCAAAATATATGGGATACGAAAACGTACAGACTGGTAGGTGTGTACCACCTTCCGGTCTGGATGAACATACAGCCTGCATCTTCTACCCACACGAAAAGGCGTCATAACGCGAAATATCCGAATACCGTATGAAACAACGACGGAGATGGACAAATTACGTGTTGTGCAGGTGACTAATACCAGATAATTCAACAGGGTGGCGTAGCGGTAAAGTTACAGACTGAAAACTGGGAGCTGTCTGGTTGCAATCTCTATGTGGTCACTAGCCATTTTGTTGAGCATCATTCGTTATTTTAAAGTTTCTCCAAGAAAACTGCCAATTCGTCAGTCAACAAATCGTTCGACGATATGTAACCCCGATACTAACAGCGTCGTTAAATAACCACGCACACAAAAAAGAGATAACCGAATACAGGAAATTTCTTCCATATGTTCAGTGATAATCTGAGTAACTAATTATTTAAAACGTCTGTTTCGTATTTATCCAAAGTTATTCATCGTTGTTAAAATGACCCTACGGCTTCTTACTGAGGCCGAAATGAAATAAACAATCGGTAAAGACAGAAATGATAGACCAAAAGTTATCAGCTTCATAAATTCAACATCCTGGTGAACTTAAGACATGTATTCTGCAGTATACATTAATGGTCTGCGTCATTTTAATTGTCAATGTCAACGGTCCTTCAAATTATTCGCCCTCTAGAGCTAATATTCATTGGACCGGTGAGCAGTTTGCAGTAAACGTTTGCAGTCACTTTGGCGGCTTCGTGGCATGATTTATAATACTATTTGATTTAACGTCCCACTGATAAGATAAAGTGGTGCATGATTTACAAATTTTGATAATCATATAGCCTTATTAACTAACTACATAAACAAGCAACGAAGTAATTAATCCTCTGGTTATATAACCCGAAGGTTCAATACTGCTAATACCGAAGCCGACAACTAGATAGGATTCTAGCCAGTTTCAGGCATTTCCCAAAATCAGAACATATTTCTCTATGAAATACATACTTCAATGTTCCGTTCCGTTTTCGGAATAAATACTGTTTTATATGTATAAATATATATATTAAATATTCCCTGTCTCCATTCTACACTCCTAGGTTCCAAAATCCCAGAAATATTACGAGATCAAGTGCAACTCGTAACTGCTTCACACTGTATGAGGTCATTGCACATTATCTTCTAACGTCACTTTATGCCAAAAATGTTGACCTTAGAACTTGTAATTTACGCTGTCCTTCGAAGTAAAGTTCTGTGTTTCGGAAACCTGCATAAAATAATGCGCAATTAAACACAAAGATACGGACAATTTCTGTTCAAGAAGTCTGATTCTTTGCCTCACACTTTACAAATCATAATTCATTATCACGCTACATATATCCCTACTTCAAATATCGTCATTCTATAATCTAAGATGCAGAGCACTGCCCATAAGGGTTACCAGTGTCGCAGGTCGCATTCATTAAACGTCATCAGCGATGTCAGTTCCGAGTGCCTGCCTGTACTAAAGTTTCCATACCACCCCCCAATCCAAAAATTGCCTCTAAGCCCGCCAGTTACTTTAAAATTTCCAGCAGAAGGTATAGTGAGGAACTGGAATTTAAAACGGTTTAGAGAAAGACATTTCAGCTAAGGACGAAGGTACTTCCAAAAGAATGGAACCTTAAAGAGAACCAAAATTTTCTGTCAGCGGTCTTATCTGTCCTCCTGCACATAAGGACAATTTTATGAACTGCTAAAATCTAAAATTTATAAAAACAAATAAATATTATACTGTATAATGTTCAGGAAGCTGCACGTACACAAATAATAAGCATACCTCATCTAAGGGAAGACAGTGCAAATTACGTTAGCATTAGTTAAGTAGTTTACCAATTAAGTGGCCAAGTAGTGTATTTTGGACCAGCATACAGGATTAATGACAACATAAAAAGAGGTAATAGATACTTTGAAACGGTGGAACAGTATAAATATCTTCAAACAACCCTAACATATAAAAATTCCAGTCATGAAGGAATTAAAGCAGATCGAAGTCAGGAAATGATTGATATTATTTGGTGCAGCAAATTCTGTCTTTCAATCTGCTATCCAAAAATATAAATATTAAGATATACAGGACTGCAGTTTTGTCAGTTATTTGTATTGGTGTGAAAATCTGTCTCTCACACTGAAGGAGGAACGTAGGCTCAAGAATTTCGAAAATATGTTGCTGAGGAAGATATCTGGGCCTAAGCGGGAAGAAGTGACAGGGGAGTGCAGAAGTGAGTGATCAAATCAAGAAGAATGAAGTCGGTGAGGCATGTGGCACGTATGAGAGATAGGAGAGGTGCATACACGGTTTTGATGGGGAGACCTGAGCGAAAGAGCCCATTTTGAAGGCCTTGGCGTAGATGGAAGAATAATACAAAAATGGATTTTTAAGAAGTGGGATAGGGGGGCTTGGACTATATTGACCTGGCTAAGGACAGGGAAGGGAGGAGGGGTTTTTAGTGTAGTAATCAACCTTCGCTTTTCCATAAAGCGCAGCGAATTTCTTGAGAAGCTGAGGACCGGTTACTTCTCAAAACGAACTCTGCTCCATGGCATGAGTTGGTGGTTGGTTAGTTGGTTGGTTGGTTGGTTGGTTAGTTAGTTAGATAGTCAGTTAGATAGTCAGTAAGTCAATCAGTCAGTCTGTCAGTTAGTTAGTTTGCAGTTTATTTTGAGCTTTTTCTTTCATTTGGAGTCTTCATTGATTATGCTAACGTCACTATCTCGCTAGTGAAACGTGAACAAGTCTCTCTAATAACAACGAAAGGTTCCTTTAACTACTCCAAATTTTTATGACAATTTTCACTGGTGTCCACTTACTCATTGAACACCCACTATACTCGTATACCGTATAACTACATTTTAACCTGAAAAAATTATTTATTTTTCCGAATTTGCAATGTGTGATACCAGTGTTGTTTCCATAACATTCTGGCAATGGTGTGTCACATTCGAAATCATTCACTATTTGAACTTTGTCCATCGTATCTTTTTTAACATAATAACTATATCACAAATTTAGGGACACAAGTAATTACCCATACCCCGGCAAAAGTATAAGACATGTCTGTAGGTTTTTGGGGCGGTTGTTGATCAGCTGCCACTCTTCTTTTGTGTTTCTGCACAATGTTAACAGTTTAATATTCCGACTTTTCGGAAGAAAGGTATTGCTTCCATCGTCTGGGCAACTAGACAGGCCGATCCACGTGAACCGGATTCAGTCACCATAAAGGTGGAGGAATATAATCCTCCGGCAATGCCGAAATATTCAACAAATACATCGTGTGGGAAACCTAACGGGACCAGCAAAGGAAGAGAAACTCACTTTGGCCCCATTGGCAAAGATACCCTAAACTCTAGTCCAAGAATTTGGTTTTTCGTATGGGGCCCAATACAATAGATGTTTACTTACTGTTTTTCCTGGCGACGGGACCGATCTTGTCCCCGAAACGTCATGTTTTACGAGTAAATCTTATTTCAAACAAGAGATAATCCAAATAGATAATGATTCGAAGAGTGTTTTGATGGACAACATCGTCTCAAATATTAATTTTATATAAAGTGTCGATCATAACCAAGATCATGATTTCTCAAGGACGAGGAAGAAGCCGTTTGTGTGCATCTTCAGACCCTCCATCAGTATTAGTTTGAAGGGGTGAGATAATGTACAATAGCGTTGGCCAGCACAGCCTGCCCTCCGGCCCAAATTCCATCCGCAGAACTGCCGGATGTAAAGATGTTTTACTACCTCATGTTACTAAGCGTTGATACTATGTTTATGGATATTCTATGCCATATGACGGAAACTGGGTGCGATTACAGGCCAGTATATGTTTATGCTGTCGTGGATAAAGTGGCACTGGGACAGGCTTCTCCGCGAATTCTTCTGCTTTCCAGTAAGTGTCACTCCACCGGTCACCCACACTCACGTCGTTAATTTACTGCGCTGCTCGACAATCGAAGGAGACGATAGCATCCTTAAATAGAAGAGTTGTCACACACACACACACACACACACAAAACAACACACACACACGTGACACATTCTCATTTCCTTACCTTACGAGTTGAGTTTCGTAGTGCAGCAATATTTTATATCAGGATTTTAGACGTGTTTGTCTTTTCTCTTCCACCCATAAATTCATTACGGGGATAATTCTGTGTCTGTACTTTCCATGACCATTTCGCTTATCGTTAAAATATTCTGGGATGTGACGTCATTAAGCCTAGTGGATATTTAACAATATGTACGGGAAAATTGCAGCCTACATTCTCATATTACAATCCTAAAGTTGGAGGAAACAGGTTCCTACGAAAGGCAGGTAAAACACTACCTACTACGCGGAGGCGGAAGGCAAGGTATCTTAGTGGACTCATTCTCTATCTTTAAGACCTCACATCTCTTCCACTTCCACACTTAATACCTCATCAATATATTCGTCGTACCTTGTTTAAATTTTACTCTGTCTCAAAACTTTTTACTCCAGATGTCTAAATCCTGCCCTAAGCCCTTCTATTCTGCAGGCTAAACTTCAAAATAACAAAACACACACTGCCTACACTTCATAGAAATTGAGCCGTAGTCGGTGCGTTCAAGACTTTTTAGGCGTCCTTATGAAGGTAAAGAGAAATCCGTATGTGGAGAACATGTACGTCCTTCCATCCGAGACCTCTTACCAGCAAACAAACTGGATTCACAGAATTCAGTATTTGAGTTATTTACAAGCTGTCGAGCAAGCATGAGTTCTGGAAACTTCGGCTCGGTGATAATCACACTTCAATTAAAGGGGTAATTAGTTTTGTACCCGTAATATTAATAATCCTTGATTGACCTTGACAAAATTCTGCTTGCATCGCAAAATCCGCACGCCTGCTCTGCTGTTATTATTTCACCATCTTCTATGCCATCACAATTTCGACCTTTTCTCTCCTCCGTCCACCAGATGAAAAATGCTCCTTCCACATTTTCTTTAACCTTCTTAGATTTCTTCTTCCTCTAGCCTGATATTGTATCAATGTTTACAGATTTAGCTTCAGATTAGGGCGTAGACTTATTGTAAGAGGCGTGGAATTAACAATCATGAAATATGGCGGACAGTAATTCAAAACAATTTGCGAAATGCTCCTTTTCTCTCTGTTTCTTCCACAGATTTAAAATTAAAAAATTCCAGAAAATCACCTGAAAATTCGTATGTACTAAACATGTCTTTCCACTTTCATATAACGCGAGCTATACGATTCCTCTGATTCCTCTACCATGCTTAGAATTGATTGCTACTTTCTTGTGTTTTCCGTTCAGGTTATTTGCAATCCATCTTAGCGCTACAGAAGCGGATTTATTATACTTCTATCATAAACATACCATAAAAGTGCCTAACTCTTAATGTATATTGTCTTATTTTTGTCAGATTTGAAACAAAAGTGGCATAGAATTCCACGAAATCTTCCCTGTAGGAGCAGAGTTATTCGTCCTTACGGACGGACGGACAGGCAGGCAGATAAACGGATCTAGTAGTCGCTTTTCGTAAATTGTTTTGCGAACTCACCCAAAACCCATCCGTTCTGGGAAAACACATGTGTACGTTTAGCCTGCTTCCTTCCAGAATCAAGCGGTTAGGCAAATAAAGGCAACGAGTTGTATTCTCAGATACGGAATCTCCCTTCACACCCGATCTCAGCAGGAAATGAACAGTACCAACAACACACATGAGAATTCGACTGCACTGAACCGTTTGCATGTTGGAACTTTCTGTTGTGTTACGTTCCGAGCTGCACAGACTTTGACTTCAATCCAAAGTAAGAATTTCTGCTTTCTGCGGAGATAGTGCATTTGTTGCCTCTACTGCTGTGGCAAATCTCTCCTCTTCCTTCGTCCTGTCGTTAAGTATCGCTATTTCTCAGCTCAGTGACCAAAACGCATCTTCTCCCCTTTCTTCGAAAATTTGGTGGAGGAAACTAGGACGAAAAGAGAGAAGAGGATAGCAAGAGACTCAATTCAAAGGCCTCGGGGCACGGAAAGACGTCGCTCGTACAAGAAATGTCGATACACTTTTCGCTATAGAGCAAAAGAGTTCTAAGGCACACTCCATCTCAGTGGCATCCAGAATTCCTGCTACAAACTGGCAAACGTAGAGCACTGTATCATCGAGCAAGAGACCGTTAGGCTACTTAAGTGCTCAGTTTTTAATTTACGAAGATATTCAAAGGAAAGGACCGATAATACTAAATTTAGGGCAGAATATTCATACACAATCTACATGCTGGAATTTATAAATAACAAGTTCAATGGAGCAAAATCTTTCTTGAGACGCTATGAATAGTTCAACTATTAAAAAAAAACTCTTAACCTTTAATGGAACCCAAAAGTCTATTACCTTTTTCACAACCGCTCGCGTATTAATTGATAGTGGCATAAGGTGAATGGAAGAACAAGGGAAGGAAAGAGCAGATTAAAAAATACAGCGTCTCATTTATAAAAATTCCTATATTTCCATAAATTTCGCCCAAGTGTAAAGTGCTGACCATTCTGTAGTCTGCCTTACGACAGGTCCATAGCTACTTCCAAAGCGACTTCTCCACAGAGAGTCATCGCGTGCGTCCTCTTTCAATTTCCAGTATCCTCTTGCACGAGTATACCTAAGTTTATATAGTACTTGCTTACGACTCCTTCTTCGTCTTCTGTCACGTCTATCCTTCCTTCTATCTTTCTTTCAAGAATGTGTTTTAGAAGGAAGTTCCAATGCAAGATGGGACCAATCCAGTCACCCGTCCTCGTTTTTATTGCATGCAGGATATTCCTCTCCACCCTGACCCTATGTAGGCCTAATACCTCTTTATTTCTCAAATGATCTGTCCAACGAATCCTCTCCATCCTTCTCCAAAACCACCCTTTAAAACTTTCCAGATATTTATGTTCAACTTTCCGAAGTGTCCAAGTTACAGTACCATACAAAGCTAAACATACTCCAAATGTAGCATTTTAGTAGTTCCTTCCTTAAATTTAAGTCCAATTTGCTGGTGAAAGGAGTCTTCTTCTTGTTGAACGCTACCTTTGCCATGGCAATCTACTGACGTTATGGTAAGGTAAAGGTAAATTGGCTTCTGTGAAAACCATGAATGCGTAAGAAGAAATAGAGTTTTACCGCCACTTTTTCAGTACATTAATGGCGGTGTAATAAGCAACATGCTGTACAATATTTCCAAAACCAATTAATTTAAACAATAACTTCAGTGCAGTGGGCGCCATTATCAGACATTTTCTATGCATAAAACTGAACCTCATACAATTATTTTAGCATACACACACACACACACACACACACATTGGTTTAACATCTATGTATTTTCTACTGTCCGTATTCAAATGTTTTACTTTTATTAAGTCAATTAAAGCTCGGAAAGTGCAGGAATATGAATGCAGGAGAATGTGAGAGCCTCCTTCGACATCACATGATCATATTTATATGGGCAAGCTCAAAAATTATTTTTTTATATGCAGACCTAAGTGTTAAAATATCAGTGTTCTTCTCTCAGAGGGCAAGAACTATTTACCCAAAAGGACAAGCCTTTTTACTATTTTGTAAAATAATGCTGCTTATTCTACATGTACCAGACTCATTCTTGAAAATGTGTAATATTTTTCAGGCACTCTTTTCATGAACCCCCATTTATATTGCCATGTTTACAAAAGCCTGCAACTGGTACCTATTCTAAACCACATAAACTCTGTTCACACCCTTACAGTCTACTTCTTTCAGATCCATTTTAATATTATCGTCTCTTCTATTCCCACATCTCCCCAGCAATCTTCTTAATGCAGGTTCTCCCACTACACCCTTATGCACTTATCTTCTCTCCCATGCCTGCCACATGCCCCGTCCATCTAATTCTCCTTGTTTTGATCACCTTAAGAATATTTAGTGAGCAGTACAAACTTCGAAGCTCTATATCGTGATAGTTCCTCCAACCTACTGTTATTTCCTGCCTCTAAGCTCCAGATATTCTCAGCACTATATTTTCGAAAACTGCAGTGTACAAGTCTTTAGATTTTTTAAAATGTGGTTAGGTTATCAGTTCTTCAGGTATGTGACGCTGTGCCAGTGGGTATTTGGTTCCCGACATTTCGAGACAAAGAATTGGTCCTCAAAAGTTGGGAACCAAATACCAAGAACATCCCAGAAGAAATTATACCTCAAACTCCTATAACTTGGGTGATTTCAGGCTTCCCCCGCGATGTAACGTATATGAGATCTGTGCTCTTCTGGAATATTATGCAGCGTAGAGCTCTTGGCCCTTGATCCTTGAATACGAGACCGTTAGGTTGTCCCGAAACGTCGGAAAGGAATTACCACTCTATTCTGCATAATATCCCGCAGAGAGTGCAGATCTCTTGTAACTTCTTCGAGGCTTTTATACGGTGGGCTAAGCTCGGAATTTATGTTGGAATAATGGTAAAGATGTCCTTATTCACAGCATGAGGGCATGCGCGGCTGGAGTTACACGTATACTGCAGTTATTCTTAACCGCAGCACTGGATGCGGACGAATGGTTCACTTGACACCCCGACCACCTTACCCTGAGAAAGGGACCAGGATATCATTGGGGTAGGAAGCTGGTACGGCTCTAGAACCTGTCTGGACACTTCGGTCACGGAAACCTCTTAATGTTAAGATAAATGAATATCAGACGAAGATAAAAAAAAAGGTTATCCATGTATTCTTATAAGAAATGTGTACGTTTAGAAAGGTAGGGTATAATATTTTGAAAAGAAAATTTCAGAATAATTTAATAACCGAAATTCGCGAAAAAGTCCATTGCAGATGGTAAAGTTTTTTCTTGGTGTGTTTTATGCTATATTTTAGCCATTTCCCAGTAGGAATTTTTTGTATGTATGTATGTATGTACGTACGTATATATGTATTTATGTGTGTATGTATGTATGCATGCATGTATGTATGTACGTAGGTATGTACGTATGTATGTATGCATGCATGCATGTATGTATGTATGTACGTATGTATGCATGCATGCATGTATGTATGTATGCATGTATGTATGTACGCATGTATGCATGCATGCATGTATGTATGTATGTATGTACGTATGTATGCATGCATGTATGTATGTATATATATATGTATGTACGTAGGTATGTACGTATGTATGCATGCATGCATGTATGTATGTATGTACGTATGTATGCATGCATGCATGTATGTATGTATGCATGTATGTATGTATGTACGCATGTATGCATGCATGCATGTATGTATGTATGTATGTACGTATGTATGCATGCATGTATGTATGTATGTATGTATGTAGTTAGAATATCCTTTAATCTAGAAAAAAGTTATTTCAGTAATTTAAGAAATTGCATAAAAAATCAGACCTATTCACTTTGAACACCGGTTGTGTTCGACACAGTGATATTTTCATATTGTGTTCATGGTCCTAAAACCGAAATAATTTATGTATTACTGGATGCTTATATCTAACGGTTAACGACGTGAATAAAACTTATTCCTTGAATTTAGAATTTTTCTAAATACCCCCAGCAGATAGTATACACCTGGTATTCATTTCTGTTAGAGGCTGAGTCGAACCCAGGACCATGTTGCGGCCAGAAAGATTGAGTCAATAAAAAAATCCCAATGACCACATCGGGAATCGAATCTGAAACTTTCTGCCTTGTTGCGTGAATACAATAGCGAGCAGTGTTATGAGAGACACGTGGTTACTAAAGTATAGTGACTGTACAGTGAAGGTCAGGCATTAGATGGATATTCGCCTACACCGTAGCTGTTTCACTCGGCCGGCAGCACAGCGAAAATAAAAAATTAAAAAAATGTTAATAGAGTACAGGTCAGCACGGCCAGTGGAGCTTAATGTTCTGAAAGGACGTGAAAATGACGCAAGGAATTCAGCTCCCACACACTAATTTGTGTGGCCAGACGTGGTCCAAAGTGTTTCTTTTGCCATGCACGTTCTCTGTGAATTGCATTCCCCATGCAATTTTCGCGATCGCGTATGAGCGAAAGATTGAGGACTCATCAAACCTTAGTTATGACAAGAAACGACTTTGGAAGAACCACGTGCACAAGAATGAGGGCAACACTAAGAGTGAGTTGGGAGAAATGAGTTGTGAACATGTGGACTGGGTTCAAATGACGCAGGGTATGGTCCTAGGCTCAAAACAGACGGGAAATTTCTTGACCAGCTGAGCTACCTTTAGCTTTCCAAGAAGGGATCTTCTCCAAAGACATAGATACCACTCACAGCTACATGTGTTCCGGTGATACATTGATTTGGAGGAAGAAGATTACTGACACCATTGTGGTTCAGTAGTATAATTAACTTCCTCTGAAATTTCACATTGAAGTTTTGATAGTTCTCCCCTATAATTATGATTTCCACAGATAATCCTTCAAATCATCCGTTTCTGTGTAGCATAACTCTAGGAGAAGATGGTAGTGTCACTGAGTGATCTCGACACGAATTTTGAAAGTTCTTGCTAGAATGCTTGATGACCTTTATTGGCAAAGTACGACGCTGGAGTCGCGACCGAAGCATAGGCACTTCTTGACTCACTGACACCTTGGTATACTTTCACGAAATATTTTCGCCATAAATTTCGAGAGTTCTTAAGAAGAAGCTTCATAAATTGTTATCGGCAAAGCACTATTCTGTACTGCCAACTGAACCTCTATGCCATAATAGAAATTCACTGAATATTCACGCCATGAATTTTACGCGTCCTTAAGGCACAATTTGACATATACTGTTGACAAAGTACGACGCTGCAACGCCGACCGAGTCATTGGAACCAAATGAGTGCCGCATTAAAGCCGAACATTTTCATAAATCACGGCCATATGGCGTAACTA
>JGI20166J26741_11113338_pt1 | contig 14361 bp, 2 predicted proteins | sample TergutCu122P5_FD_26741 | JGI IMG/M metagenome (IMG submission 26741)
TTTTTTTTTTTTTTTTTTTTTTTTTTTTTTTTTTTTTTTTTTTTTTTTTTTTTTTTTGTCCTGTCCATCTCACTTACATCTCCATCCACACATAAATAGATACTGTTAACATATGGGGCCACATTTTATTTTAGATGGAAGGTTCTTGTCACACAAAATTTTATGCGTTTAACTTCAATTTCCAGCAATTATTCATGCAGTACTTTCCTTTTAACATCAGTCAATTGCAGAATATTAGTCATCTGGTGTGTGAAACAGTGCAGTCTAATAGAAATTTACCAACAATTTGGAGGTAGATTTACACTGTAGAAGGAGGCAGTGCCTTCTTCCGAGGCTTTGGAAACTTTATAACCAGACTACAACACATCACATCTCAGAAAACAGTACTCTTCAACGACTGAAATGAATATCATTAATCTCAGAGTCAAGTACTGGTTTGTTACACTTCAATGACAGAACACCAGTGATTTTTTCATCACACAAGGATGTATATATCAACACACATTTTTGGTATTCTTGGAGAAGTGTGGACTTAGTGTAAGGCATATTATGTGAAAATCCTGTTCAGAATAACATGGTAGGTACCGTGCCAGTTTCTGTTGGGATTCCATCATACCGCTACAGTTGTGCTCCACATTAAACACTCATTATAAGTATCAGGTGTTTAAAATACATTCTGTATAGCACATCTCAGTCTGTAAGGCACAGTTGACAATATTCATGCATATGAAATTCCATGTCCAAAATAATGAAAGAATGAAAAACCTGGAACTTACAATCTTTGATATGTAAATATGTAAATTCTGTGCATTTACCCATCACCTCTCCAGTAAAATAATGAACATTATTTCCTTTCTTTATGACTTAAACAGTTTAAAATACTACCAAAGTCTTGTTCCAATTAAAGTAAAGATAAAATTATGGCTGTAGCAAATAAATTTGATTTAATACTATAACCTATACAGCCTGTACTACAGCAAATTCCAGTTCTAATTTTGTCTGTATCACAAAAGTCCAGTACAGCTACATACAACACAAAATACTGTTGATGTTCTCTCTGAAGGACATTCATCATCATCAGCACATATGGCTGCAGGTACAAAAGGATGTATTTCTCAGAAAATAAAGTGATATGCCAACTCTTGTTTTAAATAATTTAACATAAAAAGATTACTGTTCCTTGGAACTGAAGCCACTGTGTTGTCTGGTAGAAATTTCTCGATGTTTTGGAGAAACCTGAAGACAGAGGCAGCAGGTCATTCCAGAACAGTTGTAAATTTCTACTAGACTACATGGCATCACATCCCAGAGTAGTAGTCTCCATAGTGTCTGCTCTCAGAACCTCAAATCTCATAAATAAGTATTATCTTATCTACTGGGATAAGACACCATTTCATTGGTAACTTGTTAGCGATGTTCCAGGGGAGCTTACTGCTTCCACATTCGAGGTATTACTGTGTTTCCCGGCCTATAAAATGCACCGTGATTTTTTCGTTAGAAATTTTAGAAAAAAAATAATGGTGAATGTATTTTAATTGTAGTAATTTATTGGAAGAAAAAAGGATTGTTACATACCAAAATTAGCAACCATAATATAATTTATTCATCATATAAACCCAGAAAATCGTCGTCACTGCACTAAAATCATCTTCATTGTTTCTTTTAACTATCTCACGATAAAGATGTTGTATAATAGATTTATTTATAGATTGGGTATTTATAAGTTTGGAAATAACACTTACCCTCGGCGCATAAGACGCAGGTCAAATTTAGGTCACATTTTTCGGGAAAAGAGTGCGTCTTATGGGCCGGGAAATACGGTACTTTTTTTGACTGCCATGATCATGAAGGCAGCAAGCTTCTCCGAATCACCAGTAACGAATTACTGGACAAAAATGGCATCACAACTCATATGACTGAAATCTTTATCTAAAATGCAGTAAAAACCTCAAATCACAGATGCATAAAACTGGGTAACTTAAAGAATTCAGTGTATAGATAACTAAAAATAGTAACCTTACATAATGTACAAACTCACTGGCAGAACCTCCATACAGCTATCTGTAAATAACTCTTCAAAATTTAATATAAGAAGCAAGCAGTTTAAGACAGTATACATATATGTGTACATAGAATGTTTCAAACTATCACCCTTTCATGCAGGTTATATTCCAATAATTTCAAGAAAATAATCAATGCTGAAAGCACCTGCAATAAAAACCTACAGACACTCACATCAGCAATCAGAAACTGGGATTTTGTCACATACAGTATACAGGGTTATTCAAAATGATTGTCGGAGTTTTAACAACTTGTCATACACAATACACTTGAGATAGGAGTACATAGTTGCACCGATGGATCAAGAAATTCTCAGTTTTCTTTTATGATGTGCGGTGTGTAGTAGTTACGCATTTCTCCGCTTGGAGCGCAGTTTACTAATATGGCCACGAACAGCGAAGCACTGACATGCTGCAAACAGTTTGGAACGAACTTGATTTTCTTGTTGATGTTTGTAGAATCACAAAGGGTGCACACATAGAGCACCTGTAAGGTACGTCACAAAAACTTGGAGTGTTGCTCTATTAAATGAAAAAAAAACATATACTCCTATCTCAAGTGTACTGTGTATGACAAGTTATTAAAACCTCGACAATCATTTTGAATAACCCTGTATATGTGGGTTCCTACTCTGTCAATCTCATATCATTAGCCTCTCAAAATTTCTAACACTATGTAAGTTATATTAGTGTTTTATTAATTTACCGAATTGTCTTAGTAAAATATACACGAGAGAGGAAGTAAACAATGTCTCCAAAACATAAATCTTGTAAAAGCAGCTAAATTTATGTCTTTCTAAAACACATAACTGCATTTAGCAAAACTGAGTATCCTGGTTACCAAATTGCTTTTAAAAATTATTTAAATTCTGTTTTCTTTATCGTTGCACTGTGCATCTTGATGTAAATGCTTTACAAGCATTTATTTAAATTCTCGTTTTTAATAGCAGAGTGCATTTAATCCATCACAAATTTTACCTATATGAACAGTTTCATTTTGAATAAAAAATGATGCAGAAGTGACATACATTTTTATGGTGTCCGTACCTTCACAAGGTTCGTAATGGTGAACAAACATTAATACCGGAGAGTTCCTTCATATGGATATGCCTCCTGAAAATTCCACAGGAACTGTCAAAAACATGGAGGTTTTGTCAGTTATTCACATTGCTTCTTCTTCTTCTTTCTTAATCTAATGTGTGCCCAAATCAAAATGTGTAAATTCCTTCTAAGTTTGGAGAACACCTACTGTACATAATAGTCACTCCCTTGAACCTTGATTCTGGTGGTTAATTGAACGTTTTCTGAACCAACTGCTGCTTAGTTTTGACGTGGTGACTCTGGACGACAACTTCCTCCTGACCAATGAGACACATCACGGCAGAAGAGAGAAGCGGCAAACAAGATACAGGTAACAGCTGTTCATAGCTGAGACACTGATGACTCTTCATTCTCAACTGTCCTAGACATCCTCATAGGTGGCCTGTTGTATTGTCTACAAACCTAACCTTACTTAATCCACACACTATAGAAAACCTTTCTCAAAACTGTAAACATCTGTATGTCCTACATATGGCTCCAATCTCAATGTAATTATTGTGCATGATTGCTCCTAAGCATGCGTGTCAACAATGATATATATTTCCAGTGTTCTATAATAATCAGCATAGATCCTTCACAATCGTCCCAAACCCAGTTAATTTATAGAATTCTCATAATTTAAAACCTTCAGATAAACCCCACATTAACTATTAAGTTGAAATTTTAAAATAAAATAAATAAAAACAGTACATACTAATACTCCAATATAATAAACATTATATTCAACTTCAACATTTGTTGCTTCGCAAAACTGAATTAAGTAAGTGGTACATCATAGAAACAAAAAAATTGGAGACTCCATTTACTGGTAACTTCCATGTATTTAAAAAACATTTTTATCTGGCAATATTGTCTCCAATGAGTGAGATATTGCAGACCGTAAAATGACTGGCCACTGGCTGGATAACCCAGATTCAATTCCTGACAGCGATAAAGATTTATTCTTTGCCGTCACATTCCAAGTGGCTCTGGAGCCCACCCAGCCTCCTATAAAATGTATAATGAAACTCTTTCCTCAAGGGTAAAGTGGCTGGAATTTTAAGCTTACCACATACCTCAATTTAATGAGAAGGTTTTGACTGAATACAATTTTGCCTCCTCTACCTTACATGCCTTCACAGTCTTGGTACTTAGGCACAAAGGTAGCTTTACCATCCATCTTTAATGACAAAACACAGTTATGTATAATCTCTCCACGACTCCATACACCCTCATATAGGCACAATTACAACTTCAGTTTGTGCTCTTAATTACTTGTAACAGCTCACTGTTACTCTTTCTGCACATTTAGAAGCTCTCTGTTTACTACGTTAAAAATTTTCATGTTATGTCTGCATAAACACATGCATTTCTCTTGATTTTCAAAGTGTGTATAATTTCTTGTATCAGTCTCTTGATCAAGAGCTAAAAATGGTGTGGGGCTTGCAAAAAATACCCATATAAGGATATAGTCATCTTATTTTGTCCTCTGAACAACTGTATTTACATCACCTTCATAGGAACAGCATGTAATGAACTATTTCCTGGCCTGGAAATTGACCCTCTGTATCTTAAATTTCTAAAACTGTATCCTGGTAAAGTGTCTTCTCCACACCCACTTGTAATAGGTCCATGCAATTTCTGTAATAAGCTGTCTAACAACTTTGGTACAAGAGAGATATTAACAGTTCTTTACAATATTTATGAAATATTTACATGTTTACACTATAAATACACACACACACACACACACACAAATAAAATTCATATGTATATAAACTCAAGTCTGTTTTGTGTTACATTACATTTCAACATAGGGCAGCAAAACAAACACATTATACATTAAGATTTACTTGTCTTATTAAACAGTGTCATTAGATCAGACTTTATTGGATTAAATTCTGTAGAGATTGTTGTAAAAAAACTGATCTGGGGAAATAGTAATGGAAGAACATGACCTATTTTGATAAACAGTAATTTGTTGACAAGACCATGTACTCTGCAGTTACTTAATTGCCAAAAATCATATTGCATAATCATATATGTTCTCCACTGTGAAAAAACATTCCCAGACATAACCAATAAACTACCACATAAAACATCACATTTATCCAGCTATGTCCTTTAAAATAGGGAAAGTTTTAGCAGTTTACATGTCACTAATCTTCCATGATGTTTGAGTTATTTAACAATATATATATAACATTATTAAAGTCATTTTCAACCTCCTATTTAAGAATATTCAAAGCCTGTCTGTAATAGTACTACACACCATAACTTAATATAACACAGACTGATATAATATTAGGCTTTTTATAAATAAGTGTATGTAAGCAAAACAAAATTATCATCATTAATTCTTGTAGTTTAAAATTTGGTGACCAACATGAAAACGGTGTGTAAATCAAGACTGTAATTTTCAACTGATTTAGCAGAAAAACAGTAATTTATCACACAGTATATTAAATTCTTTATTCAGTAAAATAACTGAAATTTGGACTTTGAATTTTACTCATTTAAATCTAAATGGTCACTACAGCCTAGATAATCTATAATTTATAAATGTGAATTCAACATAACAAAGTAAATTTACATCAATTTTTATTTGGTACTTAAAAGGGCATTGGAAGTACAAATATAAACCTTGATACCTCCCACCAGTACTGAAAGAAACTATGTGGAAACATTTTTATTACAATTACAAACACAGTGATAATTTTTATCCTGCTATGAAATTGAGTTGCACGAAGTAAAAATACAAAATTACGAAAAATATATAAATTTTAACCTGTACAAGTACTGTACTGATTGTGTGTTCATATTTGATCCATAAATCCAATTAAGTCTGACAACTAAAACAACTATAACACTCTCATGTTTGAAGAGTGGTCCAAAAATCTAAATCCCTTAACATGAACCCAAGATGTAAGTAATAAACAAGACGCATTATGTAGTATGATCAGGAAATGGAAATACAACAATCTACATAGTAATGTATAATATTTACATAATGATTTTATTTTTCATATTTCATTATTACCTCTCTATAACGGAAATACACAAGTTACATAATTTCTGTATGCTATCAACATAAAAAAATTTTCTGTCTTTTTTTTCATTCACAGCAGTCACTCAAAAAATGACACTCTGTCTAGGTTACCAAAAGCCAAAGACAATCAGGCAAAGAGCTGCCATGTTCTGTCAGCCATGTTGTGTCAAATTCCAATTGGGTTAAAAAAAAGATGGTTTTGCAGTTTGAAAGAACCCAATCTCCAATAATTTGTAATGATCACAAATCCAAACAACATTTCTTTAAATGTTTTAAAAACACAACACCTAGCTGCCACTAAATGGTCATACGGAATATTTCACAATCCCCATAATTTACTGTTATTTGATGCTTTTTAGTATCTGAGAATACGTATTATCAACTGACATAATGATTGGTACATTATGAATAGGAATCTATTTGGAAGGAAGCATTTATGGCCTAATCAAGTCATGTGCTTGGAGGGACTAAGGAAAACCACGAAATCTCTCAGCCACAATTGCTGGTGTCCTAGCTTCAATTCAAAATGAAGATGACTCAAATACAAAACTAGTGTGTTACCACTACAAAGTTTGCAGTACCTTTGATTAACACTTTTTCAAATACAGCTCTTCGTTGAAGAAATTCTGTGCATTATTGGAAAAAAACTAATTACATGGAAACAATGAATAATATGATCAGATATTTTTGCAACCACTCTTCAAAGAATGGCAGTGCTAGAAAAATGAAATCCCAAAATATAAACTACTGCTCCACAGAATGGGGAATTCCTAAACCTCATATCCATGTAAATAACAACTCATATATCCATATAAGTAACTAAATAATTACAAAATAACATCTTCATGAATGTAAACTAGCACAACTGTAAATACTTAACCACTACTCTACATTAATACTGAATGGTCACACAACTTATTAACAACCAAATGCAAGAAGATGTTGGTCACTGGAGGTATGCTACCACACTTATTGTTATTGCAACTCCACTTACATAAAATACTTTATATTCTACAGATATAGATCAAAATATAATGCATGAAATCCTTAATTACTCGTCAAAGAGAATGACTATGCACTAATGATCATAACCTGAAAGAAAAGTGTTTTAACGAGTTTCTAATTCAATAATGGGAGCAATTGAGTAAGCTTTTTGGGATGCTCTGCTAAACACAGAACAATGAAAACATTCTCCCCCTCTAGGCCTACAATTCAGCAAAATATCTAGTGGTTTTCCCACCATAACATTACTTTATAACATTACACATATATATCACCAACTCGTACAACCATAATTGAATTGGTCAGTTGGAAAACAGAACATGTACTCATTTTAGCTATAAACCACATTCAATTTAGTGGCTAACCTGTCAACTGTAGCACGTATAGCTCAAGAAAACAGAACATGTACTCATTTTAGCTGTAAACTGTATTCATTTTAGTGGCTAACCTATCAACTGTAGCATGTATAGCTCAGTCTGCATAGTGACTAGGCTATGGGCTGGACGATACAGATGTCAATCTCTGGCAGGGGTAAGAAAATTTATCTTCTGCAAAACGTCCCAAACAGCTCTCAGCCCCACCCAGCTTGTGATTTGATGGGTAGCAAGGGTTCTTTCCCTTCAGGAAAAGTGGCTGGAATGTCAAGCTGACCACTCACTGCCATCTATTGCTGAAATTATGAATGAGTGGATCTGTACCTCTACCCCCATATGCTTCCATGGCATGGATAGGTACACATTTACCTTTACATATTCAGTTATGCTTTTGGTAATTTGTTTAGACTTTCAAACATAAAATAATTAAATTAGTAAGGTAAATTATAGCTGCAAAGCTTTGGTATTCATCACAAATAGCACTTCTGATATAATACTGCTTATTAAATCTTTGTAATACAGAATGTAACAACGAACACTTTCACTTACTATCACATGTTCACATATTTAGATTCCAGTATGGTTTCTGAGTACATTTATGCTACACCAATCTGATTATGCTAACACTAATAATAACTGACTATAAAGCATGTTTGCCTGCTATTGCTTTAAATTGAAGTTAATTTGTGAAATAATATTCCAAGGAAAAAAGAAATGCGAACTGATAGAGTTTTATTTTCTCTCATTTCCGGTTCAAACACCAGTAGGTTCCCAGGCCAGGGTGGTCCAGTGTTGCAATTAGCCAGACCAGAGCTGAACACATTATCGCTAACTGTGCCGGTGCTCAGCAATGGAGCCAACTACAATAGTTACCGAACTTTTGGGCCTGCCAATAATAATCCACTCCCAGCCCCAGTACCACCTGCAACTTCCAGACCACCAAATCCTTCGTCTCCACCTTCGTCTGACAACAACTATAGGCCGATCCCAAATACCGATATCAGGCACTTCCGAAGTCCAGAGAATCACCTCACTTCAGGACAAAGACCACCACCTAATATACACTTTACGCATACAAATAATAATTTCAAACCAAGACCACCCCAAACACCTAATCCTTCTGTTTCTGCCTACAACGTGAGGCAGTATTTCAATCAGCCTCCAGCCTCTCCAAATACAGAACTACAGCAACAGCAGCCACCAGCACTAACATTCAGCACAGACAGAGCACCTCTAGCTCCACCTAACATAAACCTTCAGCAGCAAAATAACGTCAACCCTCTACTTCAAAGTCTCAACCAGAATACTCAGTATCTAAACCCCATATTTCCTATAGGAGACCTTGGTCCTACCTCCTTTACAAATTTCCAACACATCTCAGATGTTCTGTCTAATCCATCAGGTACTTCCGCATTTTTGAGCCCCACAACACATCAGCAGGTACACAGCCAGACCCATGTTGTTTCCAGAGGCCCTTCTCTGCCTGAAATCAATTACCAAAATCACAACCAGCCAGAGCAAGAAAGTTATTCACATCCTCTCTTTGAACGTCCGAACACGGCCATACCTGTGGTCCAGTATGAACCCTCCAGTACAGACAATCCCAACCCAATCCAACAACCTTCATTTCAGAAGCATGTGACGACACTTCGAACACTTACAGTTTCGCAGAATTCACTAGGGTTTCCACATGATTCATATGATGCAGCACACAAACATGAAGAGCGGGAAACTCGCCAGCACCTTGTGCCCCCTCCTTCACCACTACAGCAGACTGAAGCACCACAATATAATCAAAAACAGCAACAAATACAACAAACATGGCAGAAACTCCTAAGAGAACAGCAGCAGCAACAGCAGCAGCAGCAGCAGCAGCAGCAGCAACAACAACAACAACAAAAACAACAACAACAACAACAACAACAACAACAACAACAATATGAGTGGTCACCTGTACTTGAACCAACAGAGTCACTTCCGCCAGAATACAACAGGCACCATCAAGCACCGTATACAGACCACTCACAGTCACACAACTTTGAAGAACAGAGTTCAAGACAACTGCAGTTAGTGACTGAAAGTCCTTTCAGGCCAAATACAAGTCCATATGGTGATAGTGGAAGGTTTGTGAGTGCTGCATATAAGGATAGAGTCAGAGGCTTTCCAGACCTGTATTTAGACTTGCCTTCCACAACTGACTCAAACTTCAACAACCATCAGAGGAACAATGATTATGTAAAGCCCACAGCTCCTCCTCTCACAAGGCAGCAATCGAGTCTTCCTAACAAAAAGCTACCAGAAAATTCACAGAGAAACATAAAAAGACCTCAAAATCACACACCTATCCTCCAGCTTGAATCCAGCACTCAAGATCATTTTGCTATAGAAAATGATGAAAGCCAGCCACATGCAGTAAAGATTCAAGAGTCAACACACCACAGTGATGCAGTCTCCATTCCACATGAAGAATATGAGAAGGTGAAAGTGCAAACGAAATACAACAATGGCAAACCACATGCTGATGACTACCAGGATGACCTGTATGATGGCAGAAAACCAGTGAATTATGATGAAAAAGCATATTATGATGATGATGAAGAGGTTCTGGAAAAGGGGAATCCCAGGTTAGAAAAACCAGAGCCAAGCAAAGAATCTGACAAAAACGAAGGCTTTCGACATCATAACAGCGGAATCCCTGCAGTAGAAACAAAGCCATATGATGGAAGAAGACAGCCACCTTACAGAGCAGGGCACAATAACATAAAGCTACGTCAGAATCAAAACAGGCAGCCTGAGAGACAAAAGTCAGTGGAACACACCTATGATGGAAGTAACAACAAGCAAAGGCAGCCTCAAAGTGAGGAATACGTACAACCAAATCAGTCTGATTCATATACCACTGAGACACCCGACAGAGAGAGGCCTTATTCAAGTAATAATGACCAATCAGAAACAACTCCTCATACTGAAACAACAACTGAAGACAGATTTCCACACCCACCACCGGAGTTTTATGAAGAGCTCAATAAGTACAAATATTTTGAAAATCCATTTGCAAGTTTTGATTTTGACTTTGATGCATACCTGGATCAGTTACGAGGAAATCCAGGCCCAACTAAACAGCAGGAATTTTCTGAAGATCAGGAAATCAAAAATAAGGAACATCCAAAAGAGAATTACTATAAATCTGAAAGTGACAATATTAAATCCACTACATATCAAAATTTGGTGTCATCCACAACCACAGAAAAACCAAGAACACAACAAAACGAAAAACCTGTAGAACTTGTCAATATCAAACCTTCAAGACCGACAGTGAACGCAGGACAAACCACTGAATATATAAAAGAATATCAGGATACCAAATATAAGACACCTCCAGAAGAGGGTTACTATGAATCTGAAAGTGACAATGTTAAATCCACTACATATCAAAATCTGGTGTCATCCACAACTATAAGAACACCAAGAACACAACAAAATGCAAGACCCATAGAACCTGTCCATATCAAGCCTTCAAGACCAAGAGTGAATCACGGACAAACCACCGAATATATAAAAGAATATTACCCACCAGACCGGAACCAAAATATTTATAATGAAGAGATAGGGACACATAGTGAAGAGGTCCAGAATCAGAGAGATACTCACCATGACAGACCAAAACATACTGATACAAAAAGTGTGCAGGACAGCAATCACACAACCACCATAACACATGATCACACAACCACAACAACACACATACCACAACGTGGTAAAGACACAGTCAATCGTCATATAAACCCTGATCCACTAACAGTGCCATTTTACTCTGGAGATGATGGCAACTTTTATGCCAATCCTGCCCCCATTCATCCTCAACGACCAGTAACAAACTATGCTGCAGGATCAAAAGACATTGAACAACTAACAGATACTTATTACAAACGCCCCATACAAGAATATAACTCAGATGTAATTCAGTCTACAGAAAGAAACACCCACACAACTAGTACTTCAGAAGCTAACACTCAGTCTCACAGAGATCTTTCCATTAATTCCATGGGTAATTTAAAAAATCACAGGCTGTATGAGCTTCCTGTCACAACCTCATTTCCAGCAGTCAGAGAAAATGAAAATTCACTACGGCCCATTACAGAAGTAGTCACAACTTCTTCACGTGGTTCAAAACCTCTACATCGAGGGCCTACAAGAAACAGGCCACAGAATTCTGCACATGTCTATGTGAGCCAAACTATGACGACCCAGACACCTGATGACGTTTCTGTTAAGAGCAACTATTATGGTGGCAATGAATACCATCCACAAAATGTGACAATACAGCCAGAAATCTACATGAAGGAACCACTTGTAACTTCAACATGGCCTACACCACATCCCTTACATACAACTGTCTCCAGCAGCAACAGACACCAACATCAAGAAGCTCATATGCAATCCAAAGAGTATACACCTCCAAAACCACTAGCAGAACCAGCTACCACCTTAACAGAAAGTAATAATAAACAAAAGAAAATGGGCTATTCACTTATTCAGGAACCAGTAGAAGAAAATGACACCATCAAGCCACTGAGAGATATCAAAAATGCACGAAGACAACAAGGTCATAAATCAGTAACCACTGCCACCCACACTACAACACTTCCTTCAACAACAACTAGAGAATATCTTTCCACAAGTAGCACAACACAATACAGTAACTGGAAAACTTACAACACCTGGCAAGACGGAGTTCCAAATGAGCAGGAATTTGAACTCACAACTCCCACACAAACAAAATACAGAGTAACAGAAAACAATTCTGGGTTCAGGTTAAATTCAGAGTTAGGTCTCACCCCACCGACTCTTCCAGAATACACAACTGTAAAACTCACTAATATATATGACAAACAGAGTTCATTTACACCTGTAACATATTCTGCAGTTCAGACTAGTACAAGACCAACAAATGAGCTTTTAGATTCGATATATGATATAGCAAAGACAATGTTTAAAACACAGTATGAACCTTCAGGTGAAAATGTATACTTCGACGCCAGTTCTTTGAGTGTTAACCAGAATCCTGTCACAGAGTTAATCCTTTTCCAGCCAAACATTACTACCACCACAACCTCCAACACCACCCGTCCGAAATCAAGACGTCGACGTCCAAAAAATAAAATTTCCAGACCACCTGGATCCATAAGTCAAGTTACTAAACATACTCCATCTGCTGCTGACCACACTACAACTGAAACCTATACTATACAGCAAAGACCTTCAAAAACCCATCCTAGTTTAAATGCACGACGAGGCAACAGACCACAGGCAACGTCCCTGCCAAGTACTGCTGAAAATATCGTTATTACAACCACATTGCCTTCTAATGACCTAGACATCAGATACAGTTCTCCGTTGCAATCTCCTTCACCCACAAGCAGCCAAGCACCAGAAATACCACGACGGCTTAGACGACCAACAAAGACCAGAGTCGACGTGACTTCAACTGAAGCATACCCAGACAATGACCAGAGTGAATCATTTGAAAGACCATTACAAGATAGTGTCAACAGACTGAACAAGAAACCACTGGGAAGTATCATGACCACAGCACCACAAAGGTACAGTAGCAAATAACAAATTATGAATTTGTGACAGAGAGCACATTTCCAGGATCATGTGTAAAGGAGTGAGCCCAAAGCACAGGTTTATTACACGAGTGCTTCCAGAAAAAATTACAAGACAGAGTAACATTTCAGTACTGACTTATATGCATAGTGATTGTGAATTGCAACAGTTTCTAAGAACTAAGCAATCATTATGCAACAGTGTGACTTTTCAGTCCCCAAGTGATGGAGGCAGGGTCAGTCTCCATCCTTGCACCGCTAGCCATCTGAAAAGACCACGTTGTTTTGTTGAGCTCTTTGTCAAGCTGTAAAAATAAAGCAGTTCAGCTGCAATATGTAAATTTATACCAACTTTCATATACCCACACTAGAATAAAGGGGCCTGGGGTAGCGTAGTAGTTAAGGCACTGCGCTACAAGTTGGAAGGTCCCGGGATTGATTCCCGGTGTCGTGGGGATTTTTTTCCCCCATGGCATCTGACAGTTCCATGTGCCCTGGGGTCGACTCAGCCTCTAAAAATGAGTACGAGGTAATCCTGGGGGTAAAGGCGGCCGGTGCATAAGGCTGACAACCTACCACCTTCATGTGCCGATTGTCATGAAATCTGGGGGTCTTAACCTCCTGGAACCCTGTGGGCCTGTTCATGCCTGTAAAGCTTTACCTTTACACTAGAACAAAACTGATAAAATTAGATCAAATACAGACTACAAAAAATATCTATAACATAACTACATCCTGTGTTGTCACATTAGTTATAAGAATATTTGTGCTGTATTTTACGTGCTTTTGTTTCAACCTGTGCAATTCAAAAAAATGAGCACCAAGATATTAAATTCATGAAAATACACAAACAAAATGTAACCACCTCCAGTATAATCTGCATTTCCAAATACCATCAAAATACCAGTTCTAATTACATACTGATGAGTCTTGGGGCAGTATATGTTCCAGCCTTCTCACTTTACAACTTTCGAATTCAGTGGAGAAGGAAAAAAGAGTTTGCAGTTTTAGGAAAGAACTGATACACCACATCGACCTGAATATAAGACAATGCTGAATTTTATATTTGAGTTTCCATGCGTCACAAGTCTATAATATATAATAAACCAACAAGATGCAACTCTGGCAGTACTGTGTTTATTAACAACTACAGGTATGCTCTACATGTTTCGGACGCCCTTTGCGTC
>JGI20166J26741_11114449_pt1 | contig 14360 bp, 1 predicted proteins | sample TergutCu122P5_FD_26741 | JGI IMG/M metagenome (IMG submission 26741)
GGCGTGACCCTCGCCGGCATGTATGTCAGCGGCACCACCAGCTACACCATCACTGGCAACAACCCCATCATCACCACCGCCACCGCCGGCCTCTTCGCCGGCTCCACCGCCGCCACCGGCAAACTCGTCCTCGGCGCGCAAGCCACCGGCACCGACACCGTCAACACCCTCGCCTACACCGGCACCCTCACCCTCTCCAACACCGGGAACAACTTCACCAGCGGCATCGTCATCAACTCCGGCGCCCTCGTCGGCAACGCCGCCAACCTCGCCACCGGCACCGGTGCCACCGTGACCATTGCCGCCCCCGGCTCCCTCACCTTCAATCAAGTCACCACCGCCACCTACGCCACCCCCATCGCCGGCGCCGGCACGCTCAACAAAATCAACACCGGCACCCTCACCCTCGCCGCCAACAGCTCCGCATTCACCGGCACCACCAACATCAACGCCGGCAGCCTCCGCCTCCCCGCCGCCTCCGCCCTCGGCGGCGCCATCAACATCAACCCCAGCGCCGTCCTCGTCGGCGCCTCCGGCGCGACCGCCGGCAGCGCGGGCCGCACGCTCACCGTCGCCAGCACCGGCACCCTCCAAATCGGCCCCTCCGCCACCGTCTCGCAAACCTTCACCATCGGCGGCAACCTCGCGCTCAACGCCGGCTCCATTCTCAGTTACACCAGCATGGACAACCAGCTCCTCGTCGGCGGCAACGTCAGCCTCCTCGGCGCGAGCACCATCAACCTCGCCGCCACCACGCTCACCACCGGCTCCTACTCCCTCATCGACGCCCTCGGCGGCTACGCCCCCGGCTTCGACACCAGCCTCTTCGGCGTGAACTACAAAGGCGTCAGCCTCACCGCCGGCACCGACTACCTCATCACCACCGACCCCGCCAACCTCCTCTGGCTGACCATCCTCAACATCCCCATCGTCGGCAACAACGTCCTCACCTGGACCAACGCCGCCGGCGGCAACACCTGGTTCACCTCGAAAAACTGGACCACCTCCGGCGTCAACACCGCCTTCGTCCAAGGCGACATCGTCAACCTCGCCTCTGCCGAAGCCACCTCCGTCGCCACCGCCACCATCAACCTCGCCACCACCGCCACCGTCGCCGGCATGTATGTCAGCGGCACCGCGAACTACGCCCTCGCCGGCGCGGGCGGCATCGTCGCCACCAACGCCGCCGGCGCCAGCGAACTCTCCGGCAGCGCCGCCGCCACCGGCAAACTCACCCTCGGCAAAACCGCCGCCAACGCCGCCACGGTCAACACCGCCCCCTACACCGGCACCCTCGACCTGACCGGACTGACCGGCACGAACAACTTCGTCAACGGCGTCGAAATCAACTCCGGCGCGTTGCGCGTCGCCAGCAACGCCCAACTCGGCGCGCCCCTCGGCAAACTCACCATCCCCGCCACCGGCACCTTCATCGCCGCCGGCAACATGACCTTCGACAGCGCCGGCGCCGCCACCAACCGCCTCAACATCACCGCCGCCACCGTCGCCACCTTCATCCTCGAAGACGGCAACACCCTCACCTTTGCCAACAACAACACCGACGCCGTCAACATCGCCGCCGGCGGCAACCTCACCCTCCAAGCCCGCCCCGGCGCGACTTATGTGTTTAACGGCAACGCCTCGGGCGCCGACGGCGGCGCCATATCCGTCGGCTCCGGCGCCACCCTCGCCCTCACCGGCACGGCGGGAGGACCCGGAGGCGGCTTCCTCTTCACCAACAACAACGCCCCCAACCGCGGCGGCGCCGTCTTCGCCAACACCGCCACCCTCATCATCGACAGCGCCACCTTCGCCAACAACAAAAGCACCAGCACCGGCAACACCGCCAACGGCGGCGCCATCGCCGCCATTCAAAACTCCACCGCCACCCTCACCGACATCCTCTTCACCGGCAACTACGCCGGCCAGTATGCCGGCGCCCTGTTCGGCAATTCCTCCAACATCACCGCGCAAAACCTCACCTTCACCAACAACACCTCCGGCACCCACGGCGGCGCCCTCGTCCTCCAAGGCGGCAGCACCATGACCCTCAACGGCGCCCTCTTCACCGGCAACTCCACCGTCCTCACCGGCGGCGCCATCCAGCTCTCCTCCGCCAACAACACCCTCGCCCTTATCAACGCCCTCCTCGCCGGCAACACCGCCGGCACCAACGGCGGCGCCATCTCCCTCGCCGGCGCCAGCGCCACCCTCAACCTCACCGACGTCTCCTTCATCGCCAACACCTCCGGCTCCAACGGCGGCGCCATCAACGTCGGCGCCGCCACCAACACCATCACCTACAACGTCAGCTCCGGCTCCACCTCCCAAATCGCCGGCAACACCGCCGCCGGCGCCCCCAACAGCATCTACTTCGGCGCCTACACCGGCCTCGCCCTCAACATCAACGTCGCCGCCGGCGGCTCCCTCGACATGCTCGACCCCATGCGCGCCGCCTCCGGTGCCGCCCTCAACATCACCAAAACCGGCTCCGGCGTCTGGAACGTCGCCAACGTCAGCGTCCTCGACGGCACCAACCTCATCGTCGCCGAAGGCACCCTCCACCTCTACCGCCCAGGCGAAACCTCCATCACCCCCACCGGCACCTTCACCGCCGCCACCGCGGGCAGGTTCACCCTCACTGGCGGCGCCTTCACCCTTAACTCGGGAGCCGCCCTCTCCGCCGCCGGCGGCTTCAACGCCGCCGTCTCCGCGCCCAACATGACCCTCGCCCCCGGCTCCATCCTCGCGCTCGACATGGCCGCCGCCCTGCCCAACACCACCGCCCTCCTCACCCTCTACGCCAACACCCTGAATTCCAACAACTGGAGCCAAACCCTCTCCCTCCTCAACCTCAGCAACCTCGACGCCTCCAACGGCGACATCTTCAACCTCATCACCCTCGGCAGCAACGTCCCCTCCACCAGCCTCTTCACCACCGCCGCCTTCAACAACCTCACCGACATCGACGGCCTCCTCGGCGGCTTCACCCTCAAAATCGCCGACAGCGGCACCACCCTCCAACTCGTCTATTCCAACGTGGGCCTCGTGAACCAAGTCCTCACCTGGACCGGCGCCAACGACACCAACTGGCGCGGCCTCAACTGGCTCGCCAACGGCACCGACGCCACCTACAACAAAGGCGACATCGTCAACCTCGCCGGCGCTCCCGCCTCCGCCGCCATCAAAGTCGACTCCCCCGCCGGCGCGACCGTGCTGGGCATGTATGTGAGCGGCACCGGAAGCTACACCATCACCGGTAACTCCATCACCACCACCGCCACCGTCGTCAGCACCCTCGCCGGCGCCCCCGCCGCCACCGGCAAACTCATCCTCGGCGCGAGCGCCGCCCCCGACGCCAGCGCCGTCACCGCCGCCGCCTACACCGGCACCCTCACCCTCGCCAACACCTCGGGAGCCGCCAGCTACTTCGAAAACGGCATCGTCATCAACACCGGCGCCCTCGTCGGCGACAGCCGCACCCTCGGCACCGGCACCGCCGCCGGCATCGCCATCGCCGCCGCCGGCTCGCTCACCTTCAACCAGACCGTCTCCGGCACCTACGCCTCCCCCATCACCGGCAGCGGCGCCCTCGCCAAAACCGGCGCCGCCGACCTCACCCTCGCCGCCAACAACGCCGCCTTCGCCGGCACGACCGACATCAACGCCGGCGCCCTCACCCTTGCCCCCGCCGCCTCGCTCGGCGGCAGCATCACCGTCGACACCGGCGCGAAACTCGCCGGCGGTGGCGGCGCGACCGCCGGCGCCGCCGGAAGCACCCTCGCCATCGCCCCCGGCGCCACCCTCCAAGTCGGCACCGGCACGGCCACCGCCCAAAAATTCAACATCGCCGGCAACCTCTCCCTCGGCGCCGGCACGCTCCTCGACTACACCAGCATCACCAACACCCTCCTCGTCAGCGGCAACGCCACCCTCGCAGGCGCAAGCGCCATCAACCTCGAAACCATCGCCATCGGCAACTACACCCTCATCAACGCCACCGGCGGCCTCACCGGCTTCAACCCCAGCCTCTTCGACCTCACCTACAACGGCAACCTGCTCGCCCCCGACACTTACAGCCTCACCACCGTTGGCAACCAGCTCCTCCTCAACTTCACCATCCTCCCCAACAACATCATCACCTGGACCGGCGCCGCGCGCGACGGCCTCTGGCTCACCTCCACCAACTGGAGCGTCGCGGGCGCCACCGGCAACAAAATCTTCCACCAAGGCGACATCGTGAACCTCGCCGGCGCCACCGCCGCCGCGCCCGACGGCGCCATCACCCTCGCCGCCTCCGCCACCGCCTCCGCCATCTACATCAGCGGCAACACCAACTACACCCTCGCCGGCCCCGGCGCCCTCGTCACCGCCACCAACATCGGCATCCTCGCCGGCGGCACCGCCGCCAACGGCAAACTCGTCCTCGGCAAAATCGCCACCGACGCCAACACCCCCGCCGCCCCCGCCCCCTTCAACGGCGTCCTCGACCTCACCGGCATGACCGGCACCAACAACTTCGCCCAAGGCATCGAAATCAGCTCAGGCTGGCTCGCCATCGCCAACACCGACCAATTCGGCACCACCCTCAACAAACTCACCTTCACCACCGGCACCGGCGTCGCCCTCGGCACCGGCACCACCTCCGGAGGCACCCTTGTCCAGATGGTCAGCCTCAACGGCGGTGTGATTGTCGCCGGCAACATGACCTTCGACGGCAAAAACACCACCGCCAACCGCCTCGCCATCCCCACCATCAACGGCGCAGGCTTCCTCCTCGACGACGGCGCCACCCTCACCATCGCCAACAACACCGGCAACTCCTCCGGCGGCGCCATCAACATGGCCAACCGCACCCTCCTCGGCATCTACGGCGCCCCCGGCTCCCAAGTCGTCTTCAACGGCAACCGCGCCAACGGCTCCAGTTCCGACGGCGGCGCCATCTACGTCGGCTCCGCCGCCAGCCTCGTCATCGGCGGCACCGACGGCAACCTCACCACCCTCTTCACCGGCAACATCGCCGGCAACCGCGGCGGCGCCGTCTTCGGCAACACCGCCTACATTGAAATCCACGACGCCACCTTCGACCGCAACAGCGCCGGCTCCAGCGCCAACGGCGGCGCCATCGCCGGCCTCCAAAAAACCACCCTCTTCCTCACCAACGTCGTCTTCACCTCCAACACCGCCTCCCAAGGCGGCGCCCTCTTCAACAACACCAACTGCCTCACCCAAATCCAAAACGTCTCCTTCATCAACAACAGGGCCACCAACACCGGCGGCGCCATCTCCGTCCAGGGCACCAGCAACGTCGTCATCAACAACGCCCTCTTCGATGGCAACACCGCCACCAACAACGGCGGCGCCATCAATCTCACCACCCTCGGCAGCAAAATCACCGTCAACGACGCCCTCTTCACCAACAACTCCTCCCCCCTCGGCGGCGCCATCGCCATCATCAACAACAACAACGTCATTATGATCGACGCCGATTTCAACAACAACACCGCCGCCACCAGCGGCGGCGCCATCTACATAGGCGCCGCCAACGCCACCGTCTACCTCGAGGCAACCAACGGCGCCCACGTCCAAATGGCCGGCAACACCGCCGCCGGCGCACCCAACAGCGTCTACATGACCGCCGTCAACGGCATCTCCCTCGCCGTCACCACAGGCTCCGGCGCCAATCTCGACATGCTCGACCCCATGGCCGCCGCCGACGCCACCGCCATCAGCATCGCCAAGACCGGCATGGGCATTTGGAACCTTGGCGGCAACAACACCCTCGGCGCCGGCTCCACCCTCGGCTGGTTCAACTTCGCCGTCAACGCCGGCGCCCTCCACCTCTACCAAGGCGGTGAAACCTCCATCACCTCCTCCGGCTCCACCTACACCGCCACCAAGGGCAACATCACCATGTATGGCGCCAGCGCCTTCTCCCTCGCCGCGAGCTCCACCCTCTTCGCCGGCGGCGGCAACACCATCACCGCCCCCGGCATCCTCTTCGACCGCGCCGCCGGCTTCACCTTCGACCTCCTCAACGCCGTTCCCAACACCGCCTCCTCCTCCGTCCTCACCCTCAACGCCAGCATGATTCTCACCACCGGCAGTTGGAACCAAACCCTCAGCTTCCTCGACATCGACACCCTCGCGCCTCCCTCTGACGGCTCCGTCTACAACCTCATCACGCTCACCGGCAGCGCCGTCACCGGCGGCATGTATCCCTTCGTTCTGGGCGGCACCTTCACCAGCGTGGACACCTTCACCCTCGCCAGCGCCCTGCCCGACAACTACAGCCTCCAGATCACGCCCGACAAAAAAATCCTCCAACTCGTCTACACCGCCCCCGTGTTGAGCAACTCCGTCCTCACGACGAGCGCCGCTTCCAACACCCTGCTTGGCGCCAACTGGACCGCCGCCGGCGCCAGCGGCACCTTCAATCGCGGCGACATCCTCAACCTCGCCGGCGCCACCACCCTCGCCGTCAACTCCCTCTCCACGGCCACCCTCGCCGGCATGTATGTGAGCGGCACCGGCAATACCACCCTCACCGGCAACTCCATCGTCGCAGCCGCCGGCGCCAGCCTCCTCGCCGGCGACACCGCAGCCACCGGCCAACTCGTCCTCGGCGCCAAAGCCGCCGATGACGCCAGCGCCGTCAACGCCGCGCCCTTCACCGGCACGCTTACCCTCTCGAACTCCTCCAACAACTTTACCGGCGGCATCGCGGTCAACTCCGGCGCCCTCGTCGGCAACGTGCAGACTCTCGGCTCCGGCACGGTTGGCATCGCCATCGCCGCCGCCGGCGCGGTCACGTTCAACCAGACCGCCAGCGGCACCTACGCCGCGCCCATCAGCGGCGCCGGCGCCCTCGCCAAAACCGGCACCGCCACCCTCACGCTCGAAGGCAACAGCGCCGCCTTCGCCGGCACGACCAACGTCAACGCCGGCCGCCTCCGCCTCGACCCCGGCGCCTCGCTCGGCGGCGCCATCAACGTCAACACCGCCGCCACCCTCGTCGGCGCCGGCGCCGCGACGGCGGCGGGCAGCGTCGCCGTGCACGCCAACGGCGCCCTCCAAGTCGGCACCGGCACTACCGGCGGCCAAATCTTCACCATCGCCGGCCCGCTCACCCTCGATGCCGGCGCCATCCTCGACTACACCAACAACCTCACCAACTCCCTCCAAGTCGGCTCCGCCAGCGCCGCCGGCCCCTTCTCGCTCAACATCGCCGCCTTCACCTCCTCCGGCACCTACGACCTCGGCAACCTCGCCGCCCTCGCCCCCAACGCCCAACTCACCGTCGCCGGCTCCACCCAATACGCCGACGCCCGCAGCCAGGCCACCCTCAGCACCAGCGGCGCCGACCTCATCCTCACCACGTTCCGCGACGCCTCCCGCGTCATGATTTGGACCGGCTCGACCAACACCACTTGGGCGCTCACCGGAGCCGACTGGATCAGCAGCGCCACCGGCGTTTTCGGCAACGGCGACACCGTCTACTTCAACGACATCGGCGCGGCGAAACCCGCCGTCACCGTCGCCGCCGGTGGCCTGACCGCCTCCGACATGTATGTTGCCGGCGCGACCAACTACACCTTCACCGGCGGCGCCATCACCACCGACGCCGCCAGCGCCTACCCCGGCGCGGATGTCACCGCCCCCACCGGCAAACTCTACAAAGCCGGCACCGGCACCCTCGCCCTCGCCACCACCGGCACCAACAATTTTATCGGCGGCATCGAACTCGACGCGGGCGCCCTCTCCCTCGCCGGACTCACCAACGCCGGCGGCCTCGTCAGCGTCGCGCCCGCCGCCACCCTGCAAATGACCACCGGCACCCTCAACGCCGCCAGTCTCGCCTTGGTCGGCAGCTCCACGCTCACCGGCAACGGCAGGATCAACTTCAACACCTCCGCGCTCAACGGCGGCATGGTGCAGGCGAACATCGCGGCCGGCAGCACCCTCATCCTCTCCAGCACCACCGTCGGCGCCACCGCCAACCCCGGCGACGGCGGCTTCCTCAAGACCGGCGCGGGCGAACTCCAGTTCAACGGCGCCGGCGCCTTCGGCAACTCCGGCGTGACGCAAGCCGATGCCGGCACCGTGCGCCTCACCGGCTTCGCCACCGGCACCACCATCAATCTCCCGCTCAGAATCCTCCCCGTTATTTTCGGCACCAGCGCCTGGGTTCCCGCGACCACCATCGCTCTCGACGGCTATGGCAACTATGTGACTTCGCCCACAAACAACATCCTGTCTATCGGCTCCGGCGCCACTTTCTCCATCTCCGGCACCACTGTCACCCTCTCCGGCTCCAGCTACGGCCTCGTCATCCCCAGTTGCACCGTGACCATCTCCGGCTCGCTGACGGTCGTTCCCAGTAGCACGGTCTTCTTCCCCAACGACGCCACCTTCACAATCCCCACGGTCACCGCCACCAACACCGGTGAGTTTGTCATCATCCCCGCCAGTTCCATCACCGTTCCCAACTACTTCATGGCCGCCGCCACCATCGCGCAAAACGCCGTGCTCAACGGCGGCACCTTCGCCTTCGGCAACGCCGGCGCCGCCGCCACCGCCAGCGGCGCCAGCGGCGGCAACGACAAGTCGGCCAACAACTGGCTCGGCATCCGCTTCATCCAGGGTGACAACGCCCGCTCCAGCATGATTACCGGCGTCAACGACATCGTCTACATCGGCGCCGGCACCTTCGCCCCGCAACTGAGCGCCGGCCTCCACGTCGACGTCAACCCCGGCGCCGGCAACACCACCGTCCTCGGCAACCTCGCGAACAACTTCACCGGCATCGTCATCGCCAACAGCGGCACCCTCCAAGTCACCGACCTCCGCCAGCTCGGAACCGCCAAGGCCGCCAACAACGTCCAGATCGCCACCAACGGCGGCATCGTCGAATTCAGCGCCACCGGCGCCCCCACCGCCTTCTCCATCCCCGGCGACATCGCCGTGCGCTCCGCCACCAACACCGTCGTCACCGACGACACCGTCACTCTCACGCTCGGAAGAATCTACCGTGACTCCAGCTACACCCCGAGCGGCGCCGTTTTCGTCAAGGCCGGCACCGGCACCATGACTCTCACCGGCGCCAACCAAGCCACCAGCATGGTCGTTGACGCCGGCCGCTTCATCGTAAGCACCACCAGCGGCCTGCCCGCGACCACCGGCCCCTTGAACGGCCAGATCACCGTCAACGAAACCGGCGTCCTCCAACTCGCCCCCGCCGTCACCGGCACCATTAACAACCCATTCCTCGGCTCCGGCACCCTCCAAATCAACTCCAGCCTCGTCCTCACCAATGGCAAGACCGTCATCTCCCACATCGACATCAACGGCGCGAACACCGTCACCGTCCAAGCCTCCTCCCTCAGCCCCCAAGGCATCATCACCGTTGACCAAGGCACGCTCAGCCTCGCCTCCACGCTCGCCCAAACCCTCGGCAACATCGTCCTCAAAAACAACGCCACCATGTCCTTCCTCGCCCCCGGCGCCGGCCTGCAACCCAACCGCGGCGCCACCATCGCCTCACTCACTGCCGTTGGCGGCGTGGGCAATCTCTACTTCAACACCGACGTCACCAACCAGATTGCCGATCACCTCGACATCGCCGCCCCCGTCACGGGCACCTTCGTCGTCAACGTCAAAAACTACAATGCCACCGCCCCCGCCAAAACCTCCGTTAACCTCGAACTCATCCACTCCCCCGCCACCACCACCGGCACCTTCACCATCGCCGACGCCAGCCGCGAAATCGACATCGGCCTCTACAAATACACCGTCACCGACACCACCACCACCGTCGGCAACGCCAGCGCCTACTCCGTCAACATCACCGGCAACGGCGACATGAGCAAATCCGCCGCCGCCATCAACACCGCCGCCGCCATGCTCCCCTTGGCCTGGTTCTCCGAACTCGATAGCGTCAGCCAGCGCTTGGGAGACCTCCACTTCGAGGAACGCGCCAACAAAGCCGGCTTCTCCGCCTGGACGCGCGGCTACGGTGAAAAACTCAACTTCAACGGCTTCCTCACCGGCTCGAACTTCAGCCAGCGGCACCTCGGCGCCGAAGCCGGCCTTGATTACAAACTTGGCTCCGCGTGGAACATCTACTTCGGCGCCTTCATGGGCTACGGCCAGACCCAGCGCGACTACTCCTCCGCCACCGACGCCTCCAACGAAAGCATCTACGGCGGCCCCTACGTCACCCTCGTCTCCCCCTCCGGCTGGTATGTCGACGCCGTTTTCAAACTTAACCGCTTCCGCAGCCGCTACGCCACCACCGAGCCCTCGGCGAACCAAAACGTCGCCGCCGATTATCACAACAACGCCCTTGGCGCCTCCCTCGAAATCGGCAAACGCCAGCAGCTCCCCTACGAGTGGTATCTCACCCCCGCGATCCAAGCCGCCACCACGCGCATCAACGCCAAAAACTACACCACCACCAACGGCTTCAACGTCGACCAAGCCGCCGGCGCCACGACTCGCGGACGCATCGGCTTCACCTTTGGCCGCGACTTCGAAACGCAGAACCACGGCACCATCTGCGGCTACGTCAAAGGCTACTATGGCTGGCAATGGACGAGCGGCAGCGCCCTGACCGTCACCCTCCCCGACGGCTCGGCCCCCGGCTATTTCGATTCCAGAATCACCGGTTACAACCTCACCGCCGGCGCCGGCATCGCGTGGCAGGTCACCAAGGCCACCCAATTCTACTTCGATTACGAACTCACCCAGGCCGACTACTACATCCGCCCCTGGGGCCTGAACTTCGGTATCCGCCACATGTGGTAACCCCCGCGCTACGCGCGGGAAATTCCAAATCCCAAATCCCAAAAAAATCTCAAATCACAAATCACAAATCACAAAACCAAACCGCTCCCAAACACGCACCATGAAAACCCGCACCACCACCTGCCGCCCACTCCACGCCGTTCCCAGTCTCCACCGCACCCCCCTCGCTCGCCGCCCACGCCTGCAAAGGTCTTCTTTGGAATTTGGGATTTTGAAATTTGGGATTTTTTTGGGATTTGGGATTTTGGGATTTGGGATTTCCGGCGCCCTCCCTGCTCAACTCGCCCCCATTACCACCGGCACCCTCCCCCACTCTGACGTCACCCCCATCACCACCGGCACGGGCGCCGGCACCGCGACCGACGAAGACGTCGTCCAAATGTCCGTCTTCAACGTCAACCCCAGCAAGGACGAGGGCTACATGGCCATGAACACCGCCAGCGGCTCGCGCATCAACACCCCCCTCAAGGACACCGCCGCCTCCATCCAGCCCTTCACGCAGGAATTCCTCAACGACGTCGGCGCCACCACCATCGACGACATGCTCCAATACGGCTCCAACGTCGAATTCGGCGACATCTCGGACATCACCGGCGGCAACAACCCAGAAAGCAACATGGGAGGCACCTCCACCGACACCAACTTCCGCATCCGCGGCATGGCCATGACCACCGCCATGGACGGCGTCGAGACCACCTTCTCCCAGGACGCCTACAACATCGAGCGCGCCGAAATCTCCTCCGGCCCCAACTCCATCCTCTTCGGCATGGGCCAGGCCGGCGGCATGGTCACCCTCACCTCCATGAGCGCCAACCTCCAGCGCAACACCACCCACCTCAGCACCACCATCGGCACCTGGGGCAACCTCGGCCAGCCTTGGAACTACTACCGCGCCAGCCTCAACTACAACCTCGTCCTCATGCCCCGTATCCTCGGCCTGCGCATCATGGGCATGTTTCAGGACGGCAACAACGGCTCCTGGCGCTACTGGAACAACTCGCATGACAAACGCATCAACCCCGCCATCACCTTCAAACCCTGGAAAAACACCCGAATCAAGGTCTCCTACGAAACCGGCGTGAGCAAAAACGCCCTCTCCACCACGTGGAACGCCGCCGACCACATCACCGGCTGGCTCAACGCCGGCCGCCCCATCCACTACAGCTTCAACGGCTCCGCCATCTCCGGCGCCACCCAAAAAATACGCAACAACAGCAATGTCTCCAACGGCACCAACCCCTACTACATTTTCGTCGACAACGACCAGACCGTCTATGATGGCCGCATGTCATTCAAGTCAGTCAACCAGTATGCCGGCAACCCCGACCAAGTCCGCCTCCCCGCGGAACTCTCTTCCTTTTATTACACCACCGTCGGTCCCGGCGGCTGGCGCGAACAGCGTTTCGACCGTTACCAGCTCGTCCTTGAGCAAAGCATAGGCAATCTCAACTTCCAGATCGGCTACTATCACAACAAAAACAGCGCCGTCTCCCACGGCATCCCCAACTACGACGTCGCCCTGCTCGGCGACCCCAACTATTACGTTTCCACCCCGGAATGGTTCGGCAGCAACGGCGCCAGCACCGTCGTCAACCCTTGGTGCGGCCATCTCTACATGGAGGACAACTGGGAAAAGCGCACCGTCCTCAACCGCAACGACACCATCCGCCTCACCGCCGAATACTCCCTCAATCTCCAGAAATACGGCCGCCACCGCCTCATCGCCAACGTCGACCGCGCCTACGTCGATCAGAAAAATCGGAGATGGGGTGAAATCCTTGTCGACGAAACCCAGCATCCCATCTTTACCGCCAACCCCGGCTGGGCCAAAAACAGCCCCAACTACGTCATCCGCCGCCACTACGTCACCGAGGGCGATTTCAGCACCTATTACGACGCCGACTGGAGCGTCCCCCTCAACCCCTTCACGCTCAACGGCCACACCTATCACTCCCAATACGCCACCCGCAGCATCAGCCACAACAAACGCACGACCGACTCCGCCTCGCTCACCCTCCAAAGCTACTGGTTCAGGGACAGCCTCGTCACCATGTTCGGCGGCCGCCTGAACGACACCTTCCAGCAAAGCGAAGGCACCCCGAGAATAACCGACCCCAACGATCCCCGCCTCCTCAACGGCTCCTTTGTGTTTTCCGACAACGATTTCAACGGTGTGTGGAGCAAAGGCAAACACCGCCGCCCCTTCACCTACTCCGCCGGCACCGTCTGGCACGCCACTGACCGCTTCTCCCTCTTCGCCAACTACTCCTCCAATCGCGACGACAGCTCCCTCAACCACGCCATCATCACCGGCTACCCCGACCCCTCCATCGGCTACACCAGGGACATCGGCGTCATGTTCGACATCCTCGGCAACAATAAATTCTTCCTGCGCCTCACCAGCTTCAACACCGACCAGCGCAACAGCCTCACCGACTACAACAACAACAAGATTATCGACGTCTCGGACAGGCTTCAGGACATCTTCACCGCGCTCAACGACACCATGGTGATAACCCAGGCGGAGTATGCCGCCAGACCCCCTGCTTTCAACTCCGGCCTGTCGGATGTGAATTCGTCCGGCTACGAAGCCGAGGTGAACGCCCAGCTTGCGAAAGGCTTCACCATGCGCTTCACCCTGTCCTACACCACCCGCATGCGCCAGAACACCTTCTCGGAAATGTTCACCTATTTCAACGCCAACATCCCCCATTGGATGAACCTCGCCGACCCCACGAAAAACGGCGGCAGCAATGTATCCTACATCGACCCGAACGGCGCTCCCACCACTCTCTATGATTACCTGCTCAGCCAATTATACGCCCTGGGCACTGGTGATACCAATACCACCGGCGCCAGCATCAGGGATAACCTCGCCATGGAGATACTGGGGCAAAGTGGCGGCCTGGCATCGCGCCCCCTCAAGTTTAACATCACGGCGAAATACACCTTCCAGAAAAACGCGCCCCGGTTCCTCCAAGGCTTTGCGGTGGGCGGCGCCGTGCGCTACGCCGGCCCCAACAAAATCCCCGACCCCAACCGTATTGCGTCGTTCTTTACGGAAGTCACGGAGGAGGACCACCCCACGGACATGCGTCTGGACCCCAACGCCCTTACTGACCTTAGCCAAATGATAAACGGCAACTCGCTGACATTTTGGGATATGTTCATAACCTACCGCCGGAAAGTCTCCCTCCTTGGGATAAACACGAACATGTCTCTCCAATTGAACATCAAAAACCTCTTTAATACCGGCCCGGTGACGGCAAGCCGGTGGAACGCGGACAGCAACGGCCTGATCTACTTGCGCCGCATGTATCTCAACGACCCCCGCAGCATCCGCCTCACCGCGAACTTCGATTTCTGACGTGGCGCGGGCCTGCGCAGCCTCATCCTTCCCGCACAGCTTTGCGGAACAAGGAGGTTTTACGGCAAAGCCATTGCCTCGTATAGAGCATTTTATACCAACGTCTATAAATAATTAAACTTTACAACGAAGAGGAAGCGGGGCAGGGTTCATGCATGGCACGCAAATTACCGGAATTGGGGCAGGA
>JGI20166J26741_11116671_pt1 | contig 14353 bp, 12 predicted proteins | sample TergutCu122P5_FD_26741 | JGI IMG/M metagenome (IMG submission 26741)
ATGGTATATCATACAGATTGTATCAGTTTTTAGGTTATAAATGACCTTGAAATGACCTTTTGCGTAAAAAAAAATTAGTATGCCAATGGGTTAATAAACACAATACTGCCAGAGTTGCATCTTGTTGGTTTAATACATATTATACTCCAACAAAGGGTATTCTAAGCACAATACACAAGTTTTACAATTGTAGTCATCAGTCTTAAGGTGCATCATTCCCATTGTATTAGGATAATAATGATACAAGACAATAGTATATATAACTATATATATTCAGTCAATTTTTTACACACTGCTCTTATGTGATTAGTTGTGTTAATTGACTGAATATATATAGTTACATATACTACTGTCTTGCATCATTATTGTAGTCTGCAGCTTTAATTCTGACATAGTCCAATAGCCATCATCTTATGCTTCATTTCCGTTTACCTAATTTTTTTGTTTTACTAATACTGAGAAGGTATGACACAATGTTCACGTTTCAGTCCGCAGCAAATACGCAACCATTAACAACTCAACAGATTTTCATAAATTCTGTTATGACATCACTGCAATACAGGTGACCCAACTCAATCTTGCACTGTCAGGTTACATGACATATCACATATATTTAAAATCTGTACATTTATCTGAATAGAATTTGAATCATCTGTACATTACTGTAGTTATTTTCCCTGAGATCTGAACTAAATATGATGTTTGCTTGTTATTCCATGACAGTAAAGAAAAACCCAGTGCATGTATGTGGCTGTTGCAGATAAGCTGATTGAACTTTCAGAAACTCTGGCTGTCACAGTATGAAATAATGGAAATCAGATACAGTTTAAGTGCCAAACCAACAGTGTCACTTCCAGAATTGCACTGCCTCAGTATGCATGTGTTCAGGCCCTGTACCTGTCATGACCACATCAGTCTTAGCTGACAATAAGCATCGTCTGTTTCTCTCACCCACTCAATAAAACAACATTCAAACAGCCCTTGAACCATTGCACTGTGTAGATGCAAGCGTTCTACATACAAGTTTTGTTGTAATAACCACATTCTTAAGCAACTAAACAGACCTGATAAGACTCAAATTCAGAGAATTCTGGATCACTGTGGGTTCCATCAGCATCCCCTTTACCAGAGCAGGCATTACTGGTTCTGCTTGACTTTTGATTGCCTACTCTTGGAGAAGGATGGTGCTCCACCTCGCTGCATGGTTCTTCTTCCTGCAGCAGTGGTGACATCTCGAGACCAGAATGGGAACCACTGCTGCTCTGTTCTTCATGCAGCGTTGTCATCCGCAGACCCAATTTGGAGGATGCAATGTTTGGTGATGCTGTCAGACAAAAAATATATATCTATGATTTGAAAAACAACAACTGAAGACAAAATTTATTTGCTTACTCTCATACCACACTTGAATACTCCATTTAAGATCTACTATAAGGTTCTGATAAATTTCATATCAATTTAATACATTTCTGAAGGCTACTTAAGTCAAAATTAATGAATAGCATCTCAATATTTACTGCATACAAATGCCTGAGCATCTGAGCTGGGACTACACAACAAACAACGCTGAAAGATACTAACTTGCATTCAGTTTGTACAAATTTCAGCATAAATATTTCACTGATGTCATGAAACTGACACTTAAGCAAAATTATGTTCACTAACTTAATGAACTCTATTTCTAATTACGTAATTAATTTTTAAACAATACACCATGCACTATAAATTTCAGTACCACACAGTCATGTCTGGGCATGTGTGGGCCTATTCAATGAAATATATCTAAAATGAAAACATAATATATTACTAATACTTAAATAATATTATTAGTGTATTATTAGTTTTCTCTCCAAAAATGATAATATTGTCTCAAAACTCTCTTCAATGTATAAAGTCGGGTTCTCACAGTGGCAATAATCTTCTGGGATGTGATGCTGTATTGTTGGGCAGATAATACATGGTGTTTCAAAGGATCAAAGTGACTTGACCTTCAGGCTCAAGCAGTCTAAGAATTTTCTTGGCCTAATGACCCCTTGAAAACGTGGGGAACTATTTACCAAATGAAACTCAGTAACATCCCAGAAGTTTTTAACCTTTCAGCAACATTGCTTTGAGAACTTCAACACACTGTGCCTTACTATACTGTTGGTATGAGTGTGTACTGCAGGATGGGTGTTCAATTAATGGCAAATCTTAACACAGATACATGATGTTCTCACATGTAACACTGCCCTCACACAGCCAACTGCAACACTGCACCAACAGTACATGCAAGAAACCTTCCACTTGTACACTCAAATTTTCTTTACATCTCCTAACATGTACATACATACTGCATACAATATTTTCCATTGTGTTAGACAAAATATATTTGTGTAATACCGTCAAACTCAACTATTTTATTAAAATATTGACAAAATAGTTGTGTTTGCCGGTATTACACAAAAAATATAAAATTTTAACAGATCATCAGAGAAAATACACCAAACTATCCCTCAGATTCCAATGAAGACTGCTGTATTGAGGCTACAGAAAGAAGCCCCATGGACTGACCCCTTCCGTATTTCCCTCTCCAGTGTACTTCCGTATATCCCTCTCCAGCTGTCTAGCCATTCTGTTCAGACAAATTTTGGTAGTGACTGCCCCTGCCAGCAAAATAGCAAAGACACAGAGAGAGCCCCTACAGACCCCGAGGCAAGTGGAGGCCCCCTGACGTACAGAATAATGAAATTTGTTGCGGATTCTCTCAGACTGGATTCCATTCTTCTGTCAGAGGGCAGTATTCTGGGAGATCTGGGAATTATTTACAATAATTCATCAACAAAAGCACAATCTTTGTATTTACAGTTACATTACATTGAAGTAGTAAAACCTCCTATATGTTTCAATCCCTATGGGATTGAAACATGAAAAGGTTTTTAATGTTTTCATGTAATATAACTGTGTAAATACCAACACTGCACATTGTCTGGTGAATTATTATAAATTAGTCATTTGAAATACACTGTTCAAATATGATAAAGTTTATCTGGGATAACATTACTAATAATTATCGGGTGGGGGGGTCTGATTATCATGTTTCAGGAGGGCCCCTACTGGTTATCTCTGCCACTGCTAAAAGCTTCAGATATGCTGACACAGGCCAGAGCAGGCTGGAGCAGAATACATCAGGAAGGCAGTGGAAGGTTCAAATGCCATTTTTCCCATCATGCATGGGACCTCTACAGTTGGCCTCAACAAATATACTGTGATCCACAGACGATTATCCACAGTAAACCTAAAGATGTTGCTGTTTGTCAAAATAAACATGAATCACAAAAACCTTAAATCAAAAGGAAATTTGATTTCTGAGTGTCCTGTGTACTAACGGCACAAAATGAGTGCATAACGGGGAGGTTGCATCTTTTCAACCACCCACCCATTTTGATAAAATCAGATACTGCACTCATAAAAACTGTCTAAAGAATTTAATTTTGGTTTGTTTCAATCTAAGATGACTTCTACTGTACATGAACCTAGAAGTGAAAGTGATCTGGAACATCATAAAAACGACTGGCACATAAAATGTACGTACGAACAACATCAAGATCTATCTCGTCCCTTAGCAACCAAACAATTTTATACACTAAATATATAACAAAGTACAGGGTCATCAGAAGAAGATACAAAAGTTTCAAACACTGACATTAATTTACAACCTGCACTTATGGCACTGGTTCTGATGATACAACACAGATTATGAGTGGAAAATTTTGATTTGCATTAAAATGTACTCACGTGATACAGTTATGCAACAAATACCACTTAAGAATTTCCCATTACATCAATGAGTGTTCACCGAGTGATGATTTAAATAGCAGCTGTAGCTTCTGCCTTCAATTCTTTTAACCCGATACAGGCCAACACTAACTGACACTAAGCAGCCAACTTGTTTGTTCCGTGACACCAAATTCAGTTATTTCGGTGCAAGTATTGTGTGTCTATTTTTTTTTTTGATGACCCTATGTACATACGCAATAAAAAAAACATTGAAACAAATAAGGTAGGAAAAATTACAAAGGAACTATTTGTAAAATATGCCTACTTCAAAGGAAGAGACCCTTCCACTTTTATTTCAGGTTAAATGACAAAAAGGAGGAGACATAATATGCGATCACAAGTGGCAGAAAGAGACGAGAATAGAGACACACACACACACACATAGCATGATAAGCAAAAGGAGTGCAAACAGGATGCAAACAGAGAGGAAAAAACCTACGTTTGGGCCCAGCTGGCTGCAGACGAAGCGAATTCAGATTCAAGTTGAGATTGAGGAAAGTAGGGCGAGCTGAAAAGATTCACACATTTATCATCATCACATTGCTCCATATGTCAGTATGGTGATGGGAAGAGAAAGCAAGGTTCACAAACACTGTGCAAACTGAACACAACAAACCTATCAACATCCAAGCTATCATCAAGATCAAGATCAAGGTCATCATCATCATCATCATCATCATCATTGGTATTATTGTACCAGGATTCAAATAATGTGTTGTATCCTTCGAGGAGACAACCCTGATCGGACGTATCTCAGATGTTGTTCGCATTTGGCGTTGATCCGACTTCATTGCTTAGAAGGAGTGAGGGAGAGGTGACAGCTATGCAGTGTAACTTTCACAGGCTTCAGATGCTAGTCTTTAATAGTGAATAGTGGTTACACAAACGAAAAGAGACTAAGTAGGCACCATTGTTGCCGCTGGACTCGCCAGATCATTTCGGGATGCCTTGTCTCGGAGACAGCTAGATTGAGAGTGACTGTATAATCCAACATAAGGTTTAAAGAGAAGAACAAATGATCCACCATCAGCTGACAGGTCCAGCGACTGCTAGTCGCCCTAAGTGCTTAAACCTTAACCTTCGCACCCTGCAATCAAAGCGGGCATGTGTGTACAGAATCTTATGACTATGCCCGTGTGTTGTAAACTCAGAACTACACAAGCATTAAGAAACTTATGGTAATACAAGTCACGACAGGATTATAATAAAACATTAATACAGTGCGTATTGGTACAACTATGCAACAAATGGATACCTGATGAACTTATGTAACTTACACGCATGAGTTTTCAGATTATCAAGACGCACACTGTTAAAATTATGGTGTTATGGAATTTTACATCATACAGCCTGGACGCAGATATCAAGCCTGACACTGCAGTCTGACCAGAACCTCAGTACCCACCTACACGACTACAGAGTATCAAAACTCAGAATGCCACAGTCATAACCCACACTGTTCCTGCTGTAAGTCAAGTGGTGTTAAAACAACACTGTTTAAAAAATTAAAAACATTCTATTTTCCGAGGGCTAAAATATGACAAGTGGTTTTTCCCACTCTTCTTCCTTTTAGTTATTCTTTAACCTACAGGTGTGCCAACCCATAATATGTAATTTTAGAATTTGCTTACATATTCAGATAATGAAAATCCTGTCACGCTACCATAAATATACAGGGTGGCGCACGAAAAACCGGCCCGCCGTCTCGTAGACCAACGCGGGCGTAGGTCTCGGACTCTGTACAGGAAATTAGACAAATGCAAATGCAAAGTACTTACTGGTTAGAGAAGATGCTGAGAACGATCTCCTTGTACGTCAGTGCACTTTTGTGCACGCTGCAGCATACTGTCATACACACGATGCAACTCAGCGGTGTCTGACACCACTGAGTTCCATCGCGTGTATGACAGTATGCTGCAGCGTGCACAAAAGTGCACTGACGTACAAGGAGATTGTTTTCAGCATCTTCTCTAACCAGTAAGTACTTTGCATTTGCATTTTTTTAATTTCCTGTACAGAGTCCTGGACCTACGCCCGCGTTGGTCTACGAGACGGCGGGCCGGTTTTTCGTGCGCCACCCTGTACTACAATATTATAACTAAGACATAGCAAAAGTTTGAGTAGCCCATTTTATTCTTCTCAAACCTTATATTTGAACATGTTTTTTTTTTAAAAACTTGCAAATGGTTTTATCCCAACTGCCTTCTACATAGAAACGTACTTGGAGTTCTGTATTTTACCAACAAGTTTAACCCTTTAAAACCATGTGGTATCTATGCACAAAACCATGTGGTAACTACGCACAAAACCATGTGGTAACTATGCACAAAACCATGTGGTAACTACACACAAAACCATGTGGTAACTATGCACAAAACCATGTGGTAACTATGCACAAAACCATGTGGTAACTACACACAAAACCATGTGGTAACTATGCACAAAACCATGTGGAAACTACGCACAAAACCATGTGGTAACTACGCACAAAACCTGCTGTAACAATAAGAAACTCTGCATTTTCCCACACAGTATACTCTGTATTTTGAATTATTCTCACAATAAACAGCGTCACCAACTTCCATAAAGCTGACTGGACTAGTATAACAGGAATGCACTGTGTTCTCTGTGAGGTATGAACCGAAGTTATAAGCATAATTTAAAGAATGTCAGTATTCAAAGTGTCATTCAGTTGAAGACAAGGTGTAACTGCTCCTACTTCTAAACACGATGCCACAGAGACATTCAGAATAAGCAGTGGTAAAGTTCCACGCATAATGCACTATGGAACTATGTGGAGGTGATGGGTGGACAGGTTTACTCTTTGTGAGAACACAGCCTGATATCCACAGAGGTGGTCCGGATGAGGCTCAGTACAGATCAAGATCCTGATAATGCTGCAAATTTGAAAACAGTCTGCACAGTGCTTCTGAACGGCTCAGTGCACACAGCTGCAGTGTGTGTACACTGTCAAAACAGAAAGAAATGCTTCACAAACCACCAACAATACATCCTTTACACCCTGTACACGTCACAAAGAATCCACTCAAGGGAACATAAGATTTTTCATCTACAGTATTCAATACAAATTGGACACGTTCCCCCAGTCAGACATGAAGCAACAACGCACAATTCTGCCATCCTACCTACCTCACTGGTAGCAAAACTGGAGGCTGTACACTGACACTCAGTATGGTCATAAACCAAACTGCATCATTACATTAAGATAAATCTTAATGTAATCGTTTCACTTCCTGTTTGGTCTTCCATGAAGTTCCCAACCAGAATTCAAATAACACGCTCCTCTCTCTATGCTATACGTTCCGCTCATCATAACCTCACAGCACTACTGCAATAACACTTGCTGCCTTTTAGGCAAAAATATTTTTTTGTGATTTATTTCTTCAGCGCTGATCTTATCTATGTCACTGTCTTCAATTAGGAACCCTTGTTTAGGCAGTCTCTGGGAAAAGACTCAAACCTGGAAGTTCCAAAATATTAAGTACCTCTAAGAACTCCACGATACTTTGTTAGTACTTCAGGTACATAAATACTGTATTCCTCTACAAATGACGTTGAGTGGATTCCACCGGACAGTAGATGCATGGGTGTGAGCACACACACACAAACGCGCACACACGCACAAAGGCACATAACGTCTAATAACTTTCCTCACAAAACACTTCCAGTCAGCTTCTGTTTAAAGTCAGAGAGAGACTGAAAGTAATAAAATATCCGTGGATTTCCCACATACACTTTTAACTAACATTTACAGGTACTTAAAAATACCAGAACACTCTTCCTTCTAACACTGAACATTTCACTGGATCAGTCCACAACCAGTCAAAAGTGCCATGCAATATTTAGCTAATCAGTTTTCCAAGTCATTCCCATAACAAATTATTGGCCTAAAACTAATCAACAATTAGCCGTTACAGTAAACTGCACGTAAATTTTAAAGAAGCATTAATAAAACAATGATTGTTTGTCTAATTTTTGTGAGGTTTGATTCTTCAAAAATTGATCCCACATAATGTTTCACACTTTTAGATTTCAGTATGGGAACTGTGGTGTCTTGTACTGCATGTGCAAAAAACAAGAGTGTGCAGCAATATTTCACAAGAACAAACACAAATGCGAAAAATGGCAAGATTCTTGTGAGTGCCATGCTGCTGCAATAAATTCAAAATTCAGACTAAACTTCCTTCATTTATACCCATTGTTTACCCAGTCAACGATTGACGTCTTTGTTGCTGTCATGATTTGTAGTGGCCGTAACTTTTCAAGAAGATATCAAAAACTTCTCACGTAACAAAAAATAAAGACAGGGACCCAGGGGTTCAAATTATATAAAAAATTTGTTACTGCAGTACTTGCACATTGCTTTAACAGCTGTGGTTTCTGAACATACTGGCAACAGTGTGAAGAGTTCACACTGACACGGAGATGTAATAAAGGAACAAGATTCAGAGGCATCTGAACGAGGGTGCAGCGTCTTACCCTTAGACCACCACAGCCCCTGTAACCCACACAACTGCTACACAGCTCGATGCAGCACAGACATTAAGACTATGGTGACGAAGCATGAAGCAGCAACAGATGACCTTCACCCAAGGCCATTGTTGCTGTCACAGATGTACATCAATTAACACTTTACACTGTGTTCACTTCAGTGTTCACAGTTTCTGTATCAACATTCTGAAATAACTCCATGCTAAAATTGTATGTTTTGTCCCACATCCTAACATCTGTATCCTGTATGCTAGTTATGCTGCAGCCACATGCTGCAGTTTGTATGCCGGAAGGTGGCCATTTAGAAACCAACCACCTACACACGAAAACCAGTGCTAGTCCACTGCGAACAGACACCAGGCAACAAACTAAATGACAGTCTGGAGTGACACAAATATTACTGTCCAACCACACTAACAGTCTATATACTCATGCAGTTCAAGATGCAATTAGTCCCACTTTGGTTCCACGGTTGAAACTGTCCCATTGTTTGAAACATCAAACAGAAGTCTTTTCCTTTTCTTTCAGGCAAACATCCTCTGTGACTTTAAACCAGCTACCAAAACACATTCACTACACTACATAATACACATGTTTCTACTGTTCATTTTCTAGCATTTATCTATTTTTCAACACAAACACATCTGGTTCAAAATCAAATAAATATACAGTTTTTAATGCATAAATCAAATAAAGGCCATTTACAGATGCCCCACCATTCTGTAGTGGGTGACGTTAGTGAATGCACATCTATTATTTCCCCTGTTCTAAAAGTAAACACATTTTCTTTTTTACTCATTCACACACACACACACATTATTTACTAATTTAGAATGGAGTAACAGAAGGCAACAGAACTGTAAACCAAATCTGTCTTGCCCACATGTGTCCTCACTGGAACACCAGTAACACTGCTCAAGATTTCACTGTTGTATGCGATTAGTTTTCTCTGTGCATCAGATGTAAATGTCAAATCATTAATGGGAACTCCCACGATACAAATTCTAAGAGCAAGTATGATGTGACCAAACAGAACTTGGTGCACATTCATTACGCCTGATATCACACCTGAATAACGTCTAGTAGAGGTCACAACAATATTGTGTCAACAATAAACTGCCACTTTACTTTGCTTTGCACACAACAATGAAAATCATGCTCCTCCTTCTAATATTGTATTAACAGCAGCCCATTTTCTGAAGTACAGCATGCCCCCATGTTACAAGAAGGATGTATCTATGAACACAGGTCAGTATTGTAAAATTTCATTCAGTGGTTTTTTTCATTAACTCCCCACATTATAAGTGAAGATGCATTCCTGTGGAAATTTTTTCAGCTTATGGTTGTAAAGAAAACACTTTTTTCCCCTTCTAAATGTGACACCCCATTGTGATATAAATGTACGAGGGTGAGGAGACTATCTGCATTCACAACATTGTTTGTACATTAATTTGGCTTAACAAATTTCAACTTAATTAATATATGAAGATTGTTGTGCTGGATGATACTCTCCTCACGTTTGTACTTTTATATCAATTGGAAATAACAGCAGTAACAAAAAATGACCTTGATGTCCCCTTTTCAGGTATCTAAAACACGAAAGTAACAGCAGTCACATTTCAATCCACACACCCCTCCTCCATATCATTTACACATGCACAAAGGCCAGCCACTGGCCACCTTCCTAACCTGCTACATCATCAGGTCATGTCTAAGTAAAATATAAATTCGTTAAACGAATAATCATCCTTAAAACATTAGTGTCATTGAATTCACCTTCACTTTTTGTTTAAAATAGTGTCAATACTTATCATAAATTTCTGTCACAGAAAATTTCCCCAAATTGAACACCCACAACAAGGGGGCACACTGTATACGTTGAAACAAAATCTGATGTTACCATCATATTTATAACAGAAATGAGAAAATGACGATTGACATGTATAATACCTATGTCAAGAAGACACGTGTTACTGTCATCATAACTGACAGGTGGACTGCAGGCATGTTTCAAGGTAAGACAGGAACACGGCATTAGAAGTACTGCTTTAAATAATATTTTTAACCACACTGTGGATTTACCATCCACTCTTCCACACCTTAAGACTATTTTTCAAAACAAAAACAATCATGCATATGACATACCTTTACCATCATTAACCATGTTGATCAACTAACGATGAAACTTTTGTCAGACAAAAAAATAAGCAAACCTCAAGCACTGTCTGAAAGTCACTATACTGTAGTATTTGTGCCATTTATAAATTATGCATAATTGCAACAGTAACAAAATCACAGCAGGATTCTAGAAAATTCACATATGATTTTCACTGTTGTTTCAAGAATGTAATATTTTAATATTCAACAGTGAACCAAAAAATTCAGAAATTTTTAAACACAGAAGAGCCTAGTTTAGTTACAATGAAAATGGAGATGAAAAAACCTTATAAACAATGAAAATTATATGCACATTTTAAGAAATGCTGTCTTACACCATAGCAGTCCACCATCTAATTACAAAGTGGCCTACCTTAACACCCTGTTATAACAAGTAACGATAACAACTTTGTCAGACCAAGTCTTGTGAAAAAGAATTAAAAAAAACAGACATTCACATCTGAGGAGGACATAAATGCAAAAAACAGATCACAATTCAGCAAGTCTTCACAAACTAGCCCACAAAATCATGCTACAAACCTAAAACTAACTCAATGCTACAATTAAAGAAACAGAAAACTCATACTATGCTAATACTCCAGCAACAAGCTACCTGACTGTTTCAAACTATCCAATATGGTTGACATCACAGTACACACACATTTTCATGAATGTACACAGTACCAATAATAATCAGGAACAAAACCTAACTGAGACTTCACTAGACATCAGTTTCAAATCTGCAAACACATCATTTCTAAACACTAAAACGTAGATGTGAAAATACATGGAACTGGTAAATCAGAATGTGCACAAAAATCATATCCAAAAACCCTAACGCAATCCTACACAATGCTTTTACCGGTGTGGCCACCAAACTTACTGGCAACAGAAGGCAGTAAAATCCATACCTTTGAGTGTTCTGTATTAAGGCTGCGGTACAAAATGTTATATATGATTATTAAAGGGAGAGGTTTTAGAAAGCTGTCAAAATACTTCACACAAAACACTGAAATGTCAAGAAGAAAACTCTGCACCATCAACAAAAAATGTGTACAAAATTCTGATTCCAGCAGTGCCTCAATACGTGGTGTTTATCATCCATGTCTCGCACCACCTGGCTGGGATGAAGACTATAAATTCATGTTGAAGATGGGTTCAAATATACAATGACCTTGATTACAGAATGATCATTATGATGAAGTAGGCAGCCATCAGATGGGCACCTACAGCTTAGCACACAATCACAAATTCCTGGCTTTGTTACAGGTGACGGATACACAGCGTATCTGACTGGACCATAAGGAACAACATTTTGCACATTAGGCCAGAATTTCACTCCTACAAAGAGTTGCAATCACAGTTCAATGCATTTTCTGTGATTTGGCAAAGACTTTTTGATTGAGTGAATCATGAAATTTTGTTAGCTAAATTACATTTCTATGGAATTTGAGCAGTATAAGCAGACTGGTTCAGGTCTTATTTAACTAACAGAGAGAAAGCTGAAGTAAAATCACCTAATACAGCTCAAAATTTTTTCTCTGACAATGAAACACACAGTTCTCCAAGGACCAATTGTAGGGCTTCTGTTGGTCATAATACACATAAATTACCTTCCTCTGACAATAAATGCTGTATCACAACCAATAAAATTTGCTGATGATACTAGTGTTGTAATTTAAAGCACAAATTTCGAAGATTTAAGTTTAGAGTCAAATTTAGTTCTCTCTCATATTATTAAATGGTTTGCTGCTAACAGTTTAGTTCTAAGTTTAGATAAAACAAGTATAATGAAATTCATAACAAAGAATTCATCACATTCTACATTACATATTGGTCACAAATAAAAGTATATGGAAGAAACAGTGAAGACAAAATTTCTTGGTTTACAAATTGGTAACCACATAAATTGGAAGAACCATAATGAGCATATGATTCCTCAGTTAAGTGCAGCATGATATGCTGTGATGTCAATGGTCTTTATCAGTAATATTAACACTCTCAAATAAATTTACTATGCACACTTTCATTCTATTATAAAAAATGGATTAATTTTTTGCGGTGACTCTTCCAATAACGGGAAGATTTTCACTTTATGAAAGAAGATCGTCAGAATTATGACGTACATTTACTAATGGAAAAACATAGTGTGTACAAACAGGAAGGCAAAAAAAAAAAAGTTTCAGCACATTAGTTTATAGAAGAAGTAGTAGCCACAGGCAACCAGCTATGCCACGTGGCTCTCCCTGTGTGCTGTGCAGATGATGCACAGAGTGTACTGACTTGCCTCCACTTACCACAATGCACACTGCAGTACATGTATAGACAGAGAAATCCTATCACAAGAAATCCAGATTTATTACTTATACATTGCACACATGACTTCCTTCTTTGATGAAAATAATAATAATAAGAAGAAGACGAAGTCTGGGTGGAATACATCAGTGGAACAGCCAACGAATATTGTGATAAAAATACAAATTACACTTATATCAAAAGGGTGCTACAATAAGAGACACTTTTGTAACTAAATATGCAACAGTGATGTCACACCATTTTGGGTAGTCCGAACAGGAACAATCTAGCAGATGAAAATACAAGCCCCATTTTACCTGAGAGAATGGAGCCTAGGTTGCAGAACAAAACAAAAGAAAATTGTCAGAATAATAAAAGAGAATTTGCAGCCACATATTTATTTTCTACCTTTAGATTCTACAATTTCTTTTCTTTCTAGTGTTTCATTATGATTTGAGCATTATCCAGGGTTCCCAAAACATATAACTTTTGTCTTCTGTCCTTACTGATTGCAGTATGTCTACTAACTCCACTCAGAGCAGCCAATACAATCTCCCACATGAAGACATGTACAACAAACAGTGATACCAAGTGAGCCAACATCATAGCTTATATACAGAAAAAATAGCAGGTGGAGGAAGTAGATTCAGTAGCAACAGCACAGGTCTAAGGTAAGCACCATTATTCGAGCCAGGTGTCGTCACATTATTTGCACAGGACACAGGACCACGGACTACAATGACTGTTTACATTATAACCAACTACCCAACAAACCAACCGACTCCACAGAGCACAGACCTTCTTGAGAAGATGACAGTAATGCAGCCAGTCAAGAAATTACATTCTTAATTTTTCATCACAATGGGGGGGGGAAAGGGAGAAACCCAAAAATCTATTACCATGTTAAGATGGATTATAGGGATATTCAATTCTGAAATGAGTTATGATCTTAGGAACTACTAATGACTTATTCTTCACAACAATTGTCATTTGATTCATCATTAAATAACTTTCCTACACCAAAAAGTATTTGTACTTACTATTTATTATATTATCATGTACAATCATAACCTGCTATAAAAATATTACTGAGAACAGGATCTGACCTTTATGGTCTGGTAACGGGCAATTTTAATTCTGCTGGTGCTGATGGCTTGGCAGCAGATTTTAACTCACAGGTGACAAGTTTTCATTTATTATATCAACAAATGTGCCACATCAAAAACGTATCAATAGTCGAGCCATTGCTCCATCATGTGTAGGTAAAAACGTACCATCATCAGAGAGTACAACCAACTGCCAATGGTATTCATAATGTTTCAAAACATGTAATAGTATAGATATGCATTTTGTTCTCACAAAATTAAGCTTAAAATGTAGTTATTACAAACACTTCTTGTCCAATAGATAAAATTATATACATGATTAAATTGTAATTGTAGTAGTTGGAAATTAGGTTCTTCTAATTTGATGTGGTTTTGACCGTGCATTGTTGTTAATATGTGGAAATAAAATGCCAACTAGATGCAACAGAGGTTTTTATTGCAGATCTTATTGCTTGCTCAACATG
>JGI20166J26741_11118893_pt1 | contig 14342 bp, 10 predicted proteins | sample TergutCu122P5_FD_26741 | JGI IMG/M metagenome (IMG submission 26741)
AGACTACTTTGAAGGGGATTAGGGTTTCAGACATCCAAATAAATAATTGTATTTTTGCCGACCAAAGGTCCGATACTTTTTGAACAGCCCTCGTATGTTTTGTACTTTTACAACAGCACTTTCTGTAGTATGTGTACAGTGCCCAATATGGCTGTTTTTTGTAGTTCCTTATTTCATGCTTTCCTAGTATGTTGTCCAGGTATGTCTGAATGATTTTGACATGGTTCCAGTCACCCCTGTTATAATCGATATCACTTTTGCTTTTTCCCTGAATTTCTATTGAAATTTAAAATTATATTATTATTATTATTGTTGTTATTATTATTGCAGCCTCAGTGACAGACACAATGACAAAAACATTAGTAGCCAAATACCTAAAAATCATGGCACAATCCAGTACAATACATTTTCCATGTGTGAGGAACAGGAGTTTGTATTTGTGAGAGTAAAGCAGTTTAACAATCACTACTGTTACTTCACTAGTAACCCAAAACATTATCCTGTCCGCCTCAGTCCCAAACATTCTTGACTGCTAGTACGTTGAAAAATATTTCATTCAATTCCGCCCCCCGCCCCCCTCTCTCGCTCTCTCTCACTCACTCACTCACACACACACACACAAATACCTGTAGACCTACAAAAGAAACTAATGTCCTTACTCTAAACAGGCTATGTGTACATACACAAAATGGCCAATGTGTTGCATAACCAAATTCAAGCCAGTAAGCTGGTTTACTCCCTGCAACTTGAAATCCTTGAAGCAAGAAACAATGAAGGAGTATTTTATGGTACAAAGAAGGAAAAATGTTATTACACAGGAGGGTCATTGTACAATGGGTTACAATATTCATATACCAAAAGAAGTGCAACAGTTATTTCCACCTTCAAAAATAAATGTTATTACAGAAACTTTAGCTCTATTCCACTGGCCTTAGAAAGAGAAGCCTTTAAAAAGAAAAAATAACACACACAACAACATTCACACAAAGTGCAATTTTACATTTAACTAACACATAACTGAATATGTAGCCTAATCAGAAATGTTTCTCTAACCAAAACAGATGCAACACATGGAAATTTCTTTCTGGAGGACTTCAATTACTTCTTCTTCAATAATTAAGCAGTATAAAAATATCCCAACATGCCTTGCACATTATTAGCCACTATACACTACACATACAAAAAAATTTTACACAACTTACACTTTGTTTCACCTCCTTAACCCTTCAGAATTTTTAAAATTGACTCATAATCACAGCAGTCTAATAAGCTGATGAGAAATGTTGCCACATGATTCACACTTCCAACTAAAGTCATAAATTTAATGCCTTCCGTGCAGTTGTGTTAGATAGATTAGCTTATTTAATAACCATCAAACACAACAAATGCTGACTCAGCATTTGTTGTGTTTGATGGTTATTAAATTAGCTGAAGTCATAAAACTGTTAATGAAGGAACCACTCCTGCCAACATGAGGGATTTGTTCCTGAGTACAATATTTAAATCAAAGCTTTAATTTCCATAACAACGCCCTATCAACGGTTACTAAATATTTCAATTCATGCATCAACAGCACATTTTACATTCCCTTACAGAGTATAATACAAATATTTAATATCCTTTAACTTTCCTTCTGTTTGTACTTAGTACTGGAGACATACATGTTTTATATTCCATTACAGAGAATTTTGTAAATATATCATATCAATTAACTATTCTATTTTTATTTTGTAGTGGTCACACAAAAACACTATAAATAAATCTTTGGACCTTCCTCATTAAATAATTTTAAACATGGCGAGATATGTTTGAGCCATGTTCAGCTTGCGCTGTAGTGCTACACATGACCTGGAATTGTCAAAACATTATTTTATTTCAGCAAGTATTATATTCTTAAAATTTCCACACTTAATGTTATAAGAAAACAGTCTATTATATAGTCAATTATGGCAGACATGACACTAGGACAAACCGCATGTCACTTTTGGTTACATTACTCTGAAAGACAATTATGTATCAGCTCCACACATGAGAGCTCATAGTAAGAAAGCATTAACATGAAAGGCTCAGTTGCATTTGTTGTCCACATACTGACATACTAATTATTATTATTTTGCTGTGTGAAATATAGCTACTGCTTATTTCATAGATCCTCATAAAATGCATTACTGGTTTCTTACACGAATTTGTCTCTTTTCATTCATAATTTTTTTCCAGCCTACATATTCTTTCATCTTATCAAGTAAATTATATAACTGATTACTTTTTAAATTCCAAACTCCATTATCAAACTCTTCAGTCATACCACAGCTAAACAAGTAAGACAAGAATGTCAGTAAGTTTAACTGTTCTTCTGTGGAATCTTGACAATGACACTCTTCACTTCAGTGTATGCTTGCAATCCATACTCTCCCAACTCACGTCCATTTCCTGACATCTTGAACCCACCAAATGGGGTCTGAGAGCTCAGTACATTATAGCAATTCACCCTGTGAGCAAATTAAAACAGAAAAATACTTTCACACATACTCCAGGCTCAAGAAAATTACTACAATACAGGAAGCACTGCCACATCCACATATCACATCAACCTGTAGGCAGGACAGCTCTGAATTCAAAATTACACTGGCAAGTAAGAAGTCACAAAGTCCATGTTCCTACTGCACAGATTTCTAGCCCCCCCCCCCTCTCCCTCTCTCTCTCTCTCTCTCTGAATGAATGAATGTCTGAGAAAACCTCGAAGTTTTGCATCATTGCCACATTTGTAACTGTTGTCTTACAAACAATATTTCAAAACAGATATATATATATATATATATGTTTATGATCTATCACCATTTAAAATTTCACAGATCTCCTCCCTCCATTGGTTGATTAGTTATCTCCATCAAACCAAATGCTACAGAAATCTTTGTACTGCCATACTGCTACCACACTGTTATCTCACATTCTAAAAAGACATTACTTCAACAAAAGTTAACCACTTGTGCAAGACCTTTTATTACATCATTTCAAGACCTTAACGTAAGCAGTACTAGTGTCAAAACCATGCAACAAGTCTGTGCATCCACCATGTTGTTACTATTGCTTGTTAAGGAATAAAAAACAGAGCAGTGAGGTGGCCTTTAATGGTATAAAGGTTAAGCAAAGTTTCATAAAAATAAGTGAATTCATTCAAAAGTCAAATTGAAAGAAAATACACAGACCCACAGTTATCTCATATGTACTCAAATGTTTAAAGTACATTCATTATCACTGAAAATCTTCAAACAACTCTTCCTCCTTCACATAGGAGAGCAGGAAACACATTTTGTCTTCAATGTGGAGAAGTATGGCTCTGTGTTTTGTTTGAATGTCATTTAAAATTATCATAATATTGACACACTCACCAAACGGTTCCTGCTCGAATTCCCTGTACCAGATGCAATGCCTTGTCTATATCCTTTGTGAACACAGCAGCAGCCAGACCATAGTCCGTCTTGTTGGCCCTGTCAATGAGCTCATCAAGCTTTCTGAACCTCAGTATCTGCTGTACTGGTCCAAAGATCTACAAAAATATGTTACAAGTCACATTCCAGATTAAGGAATATGAATTAAATTTTGTGTTTAACCCTTTCATGCTGAATGCCATCCAAACACAATGTGTAGTGTGTGTTTAAAGTGCTGAAGTTGCCTGAAGTCATAATCCAGTAACAAGCACAGTAATGGTGGTCACTTAAATTTTTATCACTTTCAGAGCACCCCAGATATTTAATTCTTACACAAAAGGGTTAATTATGGTCAACATTAGTAATTATGGAGAAGATTTACCAATGTTAACACTTAGGATGGAAATAAGGAGGATAAAGTCGAAAAGTTTTCTACCATAACTTCATGTCGTGATATGAAGAAGACATACATTGACCCTTTCACACTTCATTTCTGGCTACTATATTTCAAAACAAACAAAAAAAAAAATCTGTGCTCAGTCATGTAAGAAGCCTCCTCCTCCTCCTCTTCTACTACTACTACTACTACTACTACTATGGTACTAAGTCCACTGCAGACCTTCACCTCCTTAATGGACTTTTTCCAGTCACCAAGAAACAGATCACTTGCTATAAATACATGCATTCACAGATGGAATCTCGAGCACTTTCATGCCAGTGATTGAAGAGATGGATATGGAAGGTTCACATTTATAAGGTCCATGGTTTTTAAACAAAACAGTAAAAGTAACTAAAGTACCAAGGTGATAATATTAATATTTTGCATCAATAAGCAATATAAGGAAATGCATATTCTGCAGTATTAAATGCTATAAATAAGAACAGTCATAAGTACATGACCAATACTCATCTCTTATTTAAGTGTTTTAATGAAGCTGTCAACTGATAAGATTACATACTATCAGTGACAGATTACAATGTGCATAGGGCATTGCTGGAATGATCCTGACAGTGGAAAATCAAAGTACGCAGTGAAAAACCTGTCCCCAAGCTACTTCATTAACCACAAATTCCACATGAACTGGTCCAGGATTGAACCCCAGCCTCAACAGGGAGGAGCTGCTGACTTAAACATGAGCCATGGCACACTCCCTACAATACCCAACATAAAGTCTAAATGAATTTATTTACATTTCTTAATTTAGGCCTGGGAATTTATTCCAATTCATTTCAAAATCTGAGACTCTGATGATGCCCAGTACAATAAAAAAGAGATTAGATTAATGTGAACCAAAGTCAATGCAAACTTATGTTCAAAACAGGACTAAATATTCTCCAAATTTCATCCAGAAACTTAAAAAAAATTTAAATTTTAAAAATGTGTAAATGCTCCCTAGCAGAATCATGCATTAACAATACTGTATGTACAAAAGAAAAGTTTTGTGTGCGACCCATCAACCATGGGATGCCCAAAATACACAAGAAATGTAAATAATATAGAATAGTACTCTCATACTCTTCGGAATACCATCTCAGGTATAATCCAGTTCTGTAACTATTCATTTACTACAGTATTAATGTATGTATAGCCTCCCAGGAAAATGTAAAATATAATTTTCTACAAAGGTCAGTAAATTTAAGTTCAGTTTTGCATCATAATCACCGGTGTCAATATATAATTTCATGCCACACTACTTATGCATATATTTCACTGAAATGAACCAAGACCACAAAATAGTTTCATGAAACACGAGTGAAAACCTACAAGCATTCACTTCAAATGTTATATTTCTTACTTCCTCTTTAGCTATAGTCATGTCATCCTGAACATCAGCAAACACTGTGGGCTGAACAAAGTATCCTTTATCTCCATGACGATTGCCTCCAGCCACCAGCTTAGCTCCTTGCTTTTTCCCAGAGTCTATTAAATGAAGAATCTTGGTCATTTGTTCTTCATCCACCTGTGTATTTTCAAACAGAAGCAAATCATTTATAAAACATATTTACTTTTTCCATAAATCAACTGAGCATGATAAACTTAGTATATTGTGACTCTTACCTCTTTTTATATACAACAGTTCTGCAAGACCATAGCTGTATTAGACATATAATGTCCTTGACCTTCACAAATGGGTATAACTTGATATCCCAATCTTAGTATCCAAAGAGAGAGTGAAAAATATCAACATATCACAACAATCAGCAACAAGCATTTTGTATTCAAAGAAGACAAAATTAACTTTATACAAATACAGTTTAAATTTTAACACACTAATTTGATGGAGAAGAATCCTCATTCAAAAACAATGGTCACTGTTGCCAGTCAAGAAATCGCAACTTGTACATAATCCAAAGGCTCACGTTTACAGCAGCCTGCTACTGGACCTTATCACAAGCCACACAAAACCAACCCACTCTCTCATACCCTACTTCTTTTTTGTGAAAACTTGTTTATATACCATCATCCTCACTGTCAACCAAGATTTTATTCATCTGTATCACACAGTCACATACATACTTCACTCTTAAGAACACAGAAAGTCACAAAGAACAAGAGCAGACAACCACGCATGAATATTTCCTACTAACTTCATAAATACATTAATATGGTATGGTTTAATAAGGTTATAAAGAAACAGGCCAAACGTGTGTCTGTTTCTCACAAATTCAAAAAACCACAAACAGATTTGATTATTCAGTGTGATTTATTTCTGAACAGCAAACAGAATAAAAAGATTAACTACGAAGGAATGAAAACAAAACTATGCCTCTTCCCATAAAAATCTTCTGCAAAAATTGTGCTCCTGAACAATTACCCAACTCTCACTCTGTTACATTTCACAAGGCACACAATTTTGAAGCTTATATTTTGGAGGCATCTGTCCTTTAAAAAAAAACAGCAGTCCAGCATAAAACCTGATTCCTCAATTCATGTATCTCTTTCTTGGTTGATAAGAAATCAAGCATATTTTTTCCCCACTTATCACATTCTTTACCACAACATCCTGGGTTTAATTTAAAGTCCACACTGTATGAAACATTCTTACACGTAGCAGCCACTGTATTAAGAACAAAAATACACGTTTCACAAATTAATCAGCACACTGTGTGTAACATGCTACAGTACACAGAAACAATCTTATTTGTTTATAGACTTCAGTCTTTAAAAAAAGATGAAGAATTGTTTCCTTCAATGTCCTTACCTGTGGTCCTTGTTCTACTGACAGGTCAAATGGGCTGCCAATTGTTCGATTCTTTGCTCGTGCAGCACTTCTCTCCACAAACTCATCATAGATACTGTCTTCAACAAAGGTCCGGGAACCAGCACAACAGCACTGTCCCTACATTATCAACAGACACACTGGTTCCAATAAATGATTTCATGATGTTCATACTACGTACCATTATAAAAGGTCTGTGGAGGAAATGTGAAATGAATAATATTTTAATTATGGTACACAATTTTCACTACTACACTATAATATCAAGTTACACATTACAAACAATTCAAGAAAATAAAGTCACTGTGGAGTATATCTGTGATATATTTAACAAAATCAGATTTATTAATTATTTCAATCATCAACAGTTCCAACACCTCAAACCTGAATCAATTTACTCAACTTTCTCACCATTTAATATGGCCTTTAACACTCCATAAATAACAGAATTAAGAAAACAAGTTAACCATAAACCAACCTGCACCAAAAATCACTAACAGTACATGCACATGCAAGAGTCTGGTTGGTTGCCAAGTGACACTAGTAATTTGAAATACAAATTCCAAAATGACACATACACAGGGAATGGCATATCTACTAATACAATTAAAGATTATTTTTTACCGTTTCCCTCCGAAAGAATAAATCAGAGCTCAGTCATACCATGTTGAAGAAAAGTCCAAAGTGAGCTTGCTCTACTGCATAATCAAGATCTGTATCGCTGAGAATAATGTTAGGAGACTTCCCACCCAGTTCCAATGTAATGCGCTTCAAGTTACTCTGACCTGCACCTTGCTTAATTAATTTGCCAACCTGGAAATTCAAAACATTAGTTCAACTTGAAACACTGTGGAAGAACACAAAGGATGTCTCTTAAATGTAGTCAAATGAACAATTATATTGACTGCAGCAAAAAGAAAGTGGGCACAACATGGCCACACACACACACAAAATTACTACAGACCATCAGCATAATATTACAGATGCTAAGCTTCTGAGGATCATAATAATATGTACTCCACATTCCATGAAAATATTCTGCAGGTACATTCCTGCTACTCTGTGAATAACCTGATGTTAAGGAATGATTTACTGCTCTAGCATTGCAATACACTGACAATGCAGGCTGCCTTTGTCCAGACATGTACCATAGCCACTAAACACACCTCAGTGGATCCTGTGAATGCCACCTTGTCCACACCATGATGCTGAACCAGAGCAGCTCCTGCCTTACCATACCCTGGCACAACATTCACAACGCCTGGCGGAAATCCAGCTTCTTTGACAAGCTGAGCAATGTACAGAGCTGTCAAAGGTGTCTGTTCTGCTGGTTTTAAAATAACAACATTCCCTGCAATGCATAAACGTGCAGCTGTTTTTCTCTGTGCAGAGGTGTTCCACTTAAAATATCTCATACACATATGAAATCAATTTCTTTTTCTGGCAGTACAGATTATAAATTTCCTGCCATCTTAATCAGTCTTTACCTCACTGTATCCTACTGGTTGAATGAACATCTTACAAAGTAACTTCATTTCACATGATTCTGTGAATCAGGTCATGCTAAACCCAAATTAGGAAATAGAACATTAAAATTTTTTACCATCACCAACATGAAAATCATTTTTAATAATTATAATCATCATACAGACTTCCAGAAGCATAAAGAAGAACTAGTCTCAACTGTCTCAAAATCTGTGTGTCCACCAGCTTGATATCACTCACAGAAAGATGTGTCAAATCACAATGGTCAGCATTACCTCTATAATAACAAAAGCACCCTACCCTGTGTCATAACATTCAGGCCACTTGATTTAAAGCTATTTTTGGAGAGGTAAAGATGTGTTAGGAAGAGAACTTGCATGTAATAAATCATTTGCCATTAAGTACATTGTTTCCTCTTTTATAAACCACACCAGAAAATTATTCTTCCACAACAAAATATGCGCCCAGTACACACATAAGTGTAAATGGCACCCCTGTTATGGTCCAGCCCTTTATAACCTTGACCTAATGATATCTAACACCTGCCCAATGTGTATTTGGTAAATAAATTCAGTAACATTTATTCATCATTATTACCAGTTGCCAAGGCAGGTCCAAGTTTCCATGCAGCCATGAGGACTGGAAAGTTCCATGGAATTATCTGACCACAAACACCAACAGGTTCATGCCTGGTGTAACAGAAGTAGTCACCATCCATTGGAATTGTCTTGCCATGATTCTTGTCTGCCCAACCAGCATAATAACGCAGCACTTTTGCAGCTGCTGGTATATCAAAACCATAAGCTGTAGTGTATGGTTTACCATTGTCCAGAGTTTCCAAACTCTGTAAAATCAGAATTGCACTGTACACATAGTAATAATTCAAATCAGAGATACAAAAGTATGTTTTGATATCTGTTCATTACACACCTTGCATATACATACAGAAATAACACAAAATATACAGTCCTAAAAACACATAGTACTTTCAAGTGCCTACATTTATATACATTAATGCAATTTACACTTGTGGTTCTGGTATCAACGGTAGTAAAAAATATGTAGTTACCGTACTTTATTAGAGTTGTGATGTTAAATGCAAGGGTTGAGGTGTAATATGTCAACAAATATAGGCACTTAAAACCACTGCATCTTTTACTGACAACCCTCTGTGTGTTTCTTTGGATGACAATAAGTGGACAATGCCTGTCCCTCTCATACAATAAAATAAACACATTGTTTCAGATACTGGAGAAATTACCTATGTTAAGCAGCATTATTTTATTTTGTCACTAACTACCAAAGGTTCCAGTCACTACCTATGCAATATTCCACTCTGTATACATAATGTGTGATGCATCTGTCTTCTGGATCAAATGTACTGCTCATGAATAAGTCCGCTCCATACCACAAACCCCTCGAATTCAGCAGAACATAGCAAAGCCAATACCACTGCTTTCTTTTATATATTATACATTACAGACACCCAAACACTCACTGCCAGATAAACTCTATCCCGATCAAGCAGATCAGCTAACCGATTAAGCAAGTCTCCTCGGCCTGATGCATCAGTACGTCGCCATGGGCTACCAAACCTGAATGCTTCAGCAGCTGCCTTCACAGCAATATCAATATCTGCCTGCAATAAAAAATTACCTTCACAGTTGCACAAAATTATGATGCTAAACTAAAAAACTGTAACTGTGTTAATGAACAGCTCAGAAAATCACTCAAGCTTCAGTTATTGGGAAATATTACTCTTCAACTACAGACAGAGACATGTTACGTGAGACAGAGACCAAATGACTGAACACATCATCTTCCGACATTTGATACCACGTAGATTATGCTAATTATGAGGGCAGCAACTTCATCTGAAATGCTGTTAAGTATCTACCAGACAACAAGGCAGCACATTACAGAAAATGGCTATTTTCATAGTCACTTCCATTAACACATAAAATCTCAGACATTAGACATATTTTTAAATCAATAATTAATGTGGCTAAAAGCTTGGATGAAAACATCTGGTCTACACATTGAAGCATGTGCTGAAATGGCACTAATTTTCTTAGAAAAGGGAAAACATTATGGCAGTGAAAGAATTCTGCATGAAATATACATTACATCGTGGATGTTCAACCCAAAGCACATGACGTGTATGCAGTCTACATATCAAAATTTTGGCCTGTAAATCCTTAATAGTTTTCTTTAAAAATAAGCTTCGAACAACCATGATGTGTTATGAACCACCCTTTCTTAGAATTAAAAACAAAAGTGTGTGTTTCATTTGCGCAGACAAAATTTCCAGTTTAACGAATGTAAATTAAATACAACTACACACCAAATATAAAATCACCAGTCCAACTCCACTCTCTGAATGCAACATCAAAAATCCAATTTACGTGCTGTGTTTGCTCACAGCTAACACAGATTCAGCAGAAGATAACCTACCTGATCAAAGTGCAACACTATCATCATATGAGCAGACATTAACATTGCCAGTACCGAACTGATATTTAGAAGACAAATGAGTTAAAAATTCTGATCTCTAGTTCAATCTTGATAGATATCACACTTTCTCACTGCACTTGGTTTCCAAACCTTCCCTTCTATTCTCTATCAGTTGGTCAATACATATTTTGTTCTCTGCCATCAGCTGATGTGTTTTTGCCCAACTGTTGCAACACTAAATGGGGAATATGAAGTGGGAATAGCAGACAGTAGTTTCTGACAAGTGAGCAGAATTCTGATCATTCTAATAAAACACTCAAAGTTTAAAAACATGTTCAATAATTCTAAGAGTTGTAACCGATAGTTTAATTTTTTAAGCATACAATTAAGTAATTCCATGGAAGAGCAACCTACAACTACTCACAAACTTCACAAACTTCTACAGAACCAGAGATTCATTCCACATTTACAACAGACCACAGTGGAAGCAATGTACTCTCTTCAATATGGAGATGAAACCAACAAATGCATATAAACATTTAAGAGTATCTTATGTTATAAACATAGTAAGCATACTACATGTACATGTTTTAGCCACACTTGTGGCCATTCTCAAGGAGGAGTTTTTATAAAGGACACATTAAAAAACTTCAAGAACCAATGAACAGTAGTAAAATAGTAAGTTTCAAATTGTATGTATGAGACTTACCATGTTTATAATATATATATAATGATACTTTTAAATGTTTAAATAACATTTATTGGTTTCATCTCTGTATCCAATCAGCTTAATGCATAGTCATGGATTACTTAAAATCGGTGTAGCATATATTTATTTTACCCCTTTCAAAAACAATGGTTTCAGTGTGCACAACCAGTTTTAGTAACAAAAGAACTCTGTATTGTGCTCACAAAGAACATTTATGTATTTTGTATGATTCTAAGAATACAGAGTCACTATTTCCTTAAACAGCATTAAACAACTTGTCTTTGCAATGATTATACTGTATATGTTACCCATGAAACAGAAACTACATTTTTAAATATTAACTGAATTTCATGCTTCAAATGGTTAAATGCACAATATTTTTCAGTTTTAGTCACACTATTATAAAAATAAATGTTTTATAGCTAATACTTTTTTGGCCAATGCCAGTCCATGATGTACTGCTCCTTTATGAAATGCCATATTCAAAAAAATATCAAACTAATGATACAAACACAATGAAACCTACCTTGTCCCCTTCTTGTACTTCTGCAATAACTTGGCCTGTTGATGGATCAAAGGTCTTAAATGTCTTGCCTGATCTTGACTTATGCCATTCATTGTTAATAAAGATCTGTAATACATGACCAGACTTACATACAACTTGAATCACAGCTGATCTTTCCACACTGATTAAATATTCATAATTCTCAATTTGTTATATCATTGCAGAGGAGGGGTGAGCAACTTAAAGCCAAAAGGAGGCTGTAACACAGCATAGGAAAACGTCATAAAAACGTAATATAGCACTGAAAAGTGTGCCTGATTTTGGTGTCCTTCAGACTGGAATGCTCATAAATACCAGCATCAAAGATGCAGCCTTCAAAATACATGTGCATTAATTCTACTGCAGCAATCCTTTACAGAATCTTCTGTTTAGTGGCCACCACAACAGAGACATCCTGTATTATTTGAATCAGTACCACCATAAAAATAGTGATATCTCAGCCCTTAAAGGGTAAAGCAATCTCTGTACAGGAGGTTGAGGTTCCCAGAATTTCTAGACAATTAGCACATGGAGGTGGTAAGGTTGTCAGCCTTGCGCATCGGCCACCTTTACCCCCCAGGAGATACTCATATCTGTTAGAGGCCCAGTCAATCCCAGGGCCAATGACACCATCGGGAGTCAAAATAACGCAGTGCCTCGACCAAATGCATCAATGTGTGCCCCCATCTCAGGCCTTATGTCTTACAATAATTATCAATCTTCCTGCAACAAAACTTGCATTTGGAAATCACAATTAATATCACATATCAAGACCAAATAAAGACCACCACAAATAACACTTATCCACAGCCATTACTGTCATCACCAACTGCATGATATCATTTTTACATTTTCATCACCTTTCCATATACATTGAGTTTAAAACTTCTAATTAAACTTGAATTCTGAGTTGAGGTACTCTTAATGCAATGTGCAGTCAGTCCTCACTCTATAGATTCACATTACAACAGTTTCTCATATGAACTTTTATAATGCAGCACATACCCTGCTTGGCTCATCAAGTGTAAATTCCCTTATCCAAAATCTCCACCAAAAAGCAATGCCTTGGAATCATCTATATCAAAAGAAAATAAAGGCAAGACAACTGCTAGTTTTCCCATTGTCACTTACTAGACATATGGACGGTTGTGAGAATGGCGATATAGCTCCATGCTTTAGCCTCCATTATAGCATATGTAACGATGTTACCAAAGCTTGCAGGTAATATTTCTAACTTGTTTTGGTCAATTTTTCGGACCTTCGGGGCACAACCCCAAATGTTATCACTGCACTTATGGCGAACAGTGACTCTGTTGATGAAATTTCGCTTTATGAACTCTCTTTCCAGTAAGGTCATTTCTCCCTGATGCTGAGTGCAGTTCATGGTACTTTTGCACTGACCATAATCGTCTACCGGTTTGTATTGGTGTACCACATCTACGTATAAATTCTATACACCTTTAAACTGGAAATAAAACTTCATTTTCTTACGCCACGTACAGCTAACAAGAAATTAAAAAACTGATTATGCGTATCAATATCGAAATAAATACGTACCCAGCCGCCAAAATCTGAAGTTTCCTGCTATGTTTCACACTTCCTGTAACTTGTTCCAAATACCGATTTCGGTGCGGCTGGAAGACCGATTTGTTCTCATGTCGGATGTTTACCCTTAGTTTCGTAATTCACCGCAGAACATACACGTTCTGCACTGCTTGTACTAGCCTCAGTGGCCGAGGTGAGGCACAGGCCGCACATTTCGGCCCTGACCGCAGTAGTAATACGTTACATGTTCAATTACCAGGAATCACAATTTTGGAAAACCAAAAATCGCAACACTTAATAAAATGTTGGTGGTTGGGGGAGGGGTGGACGACAAAATTTTTAACTCGCACGCAACAAAAAAGCAGAGTAATTCATTAACGAAATAACGCAGATAAACAGCTGCAAGCAGACACGAACAATGAAATAATAAGAGGAATACTACTCAAGCAAGTTCACTTGACGGTCTGTCTTGACACATCGCACTCACAGACCAGACTCTATTCATCCACACACTTTCCCGTCCCTTTCCTATTCCTTCCCGTTAGTGGGCTGGCTGTTGGTTGTCCTAATCCTACAGATGTTTACTCTCACTGTAGAGATAATAGAATTGCTCGTAAGCAATGTCAGAAATTAATTTTGGGCCTTAAAAACCATGGAACACTTCGGGACAACGGGGATCTTACCATCCATTAACTACTCTGTGCCTACCACAGATCATCTAGTACGTGAATACCGCGCATTAACGTCCAACACGCGGCACATGCCTAGCATACCGGCTATAAACCTTTGTTACGACCGGATACAGTAAAATAATAAAGAGCACAGGATCTTAATGCATGGTTTAGATCTGCATGGCATTTGTTAAAATACACTTATGTGTACCTTACCCCAGTGTACAATATCTCCGGATTTACGTTGGGTGCAGGTAAAGTTGCCGTAGATAACGCCCTTTCGAA
>JGI20166J26741_11120004_pt1 | contig 14340 bp, 13 predicted proteins | sample TergutCu122P5_FD_26741 | JGI IMG/M metagenome (IMG submission 26741)
AAGCTCCTTGATAATATACAACTCATGCTGGCGAGCAATCACCTGCCGGATAATTACAGCATTCTTCTTTTGAGTCTGTTTATCGATTTGCCGTATGAAATCGATAATGGTATCGGTCACAACAGGAGATACCAGCGCTTTCTTTTCAGAAGTAGAACCTTTCGATATGTGCTTGATGGTGTCGCTGGCATTGGGATTAACCACATCCTTCAGCCGCCTGAAAAAACTTTTTTTCTCGGTTACAGCAAGAACCGTATCTTCTTTCATGGTCGTGACCTCTGCTAAAATATCATTCAGCCTGTCCACATCGTTTCGGGTAATCACGGTTTTTTTAGTAATCTCCTCTACTATATTCTTATCGATTTGCTTCACAAACTGAAACATTATCAATGCGTTGCCCCGTTTTTTCAAAAGCAGTACCGCTAAACTGTCCAAACTGCTGCTAATATTATTATCGGTCGAAATAAGCCGAAGGGAATCAATCTGAACAAGCACACGAGAACTTAGGGAATCATATTCCTGCATCAAATGTTCATTATCGGCAAAAGCCAGGAGATTTGCTGTTCCTTCCGCCTCGTACATGGTTGACAGCGTATTGCTCAAATCAAATAATTCTTTTCTTAGAAAAGTGTTATCAGCGCCTTGGCGATTCGATTTGACGACTTCCAAATAAATGGCAACAAATCCGGTTATCGCTAAAAGTACCAATATGCAATAACCTGCGACCACAATGGAACGGGTGTGCTGCGACTTTTTCATTTCAATTATTCTTCAATATGATACATCGACATTCTTTTATACAGTGTTTTTCTATCAATATCAAGCAATTCGGCGGCTTTAGATTTATTATTGTTCGCTTTTTTAAGTGCGTTCTTTATACGTTCAATTTCCTGTGCATCTTTATATATCGTATCATTCGACGCTTTATAATAGTAAATATCTGGCAGGATTTCTCTCAATAAATCCGCTTTAATGATTGGTTCCTGCGCAACAAGCGTTAAACGAAAAACCACATTTTTTAATTCTCTGATATTTCCGGGCCAGTGATATAATTGAAAGAGTTCCATTGTTTTTTCATCAAATCCAATCACGTTTTTATTCATTTCCTGATTTGCCGTTTGCAGAAAATGATGAGCAAACAGAGAAATATCTTCTTTGCAATTTTCAAGCGTTGGTACCTGAATCATAAATTCATTCAGTCGATGAAACAAGTCGGCGCGGAATCTTCCGGAAGCAATGGCTTTTTCCATATTTTCGTTGGTTGCCGTAACTACTCTGACATCGACCGGAATTTCTTTATTGGCGCCAACCGGTTTTATTTTCTTTTCCTGAAGCACGCGCAACAGTTGCATCTGGGTGTCAACAGAAAGATTGCCGACTTCGTCGAGAAACAAAGTTCCTTTGTTAGCTTCCACAAAATGTCCTTTTTTATCTTGAATTGCCCCTGTGAACGAACCGCGAATATGTCCGAAGAAATCGCTTGCCGATAATTCTTTCGACATCACGCCGCAATCGACCGGAACAAATGGACCGGAAGCCCGCTGACTTTTCCCGTGAATTAAACGGGCAATATGCTCTTTCCCTACTCCGCTATCGCCTTTGATAAAAACGGATAAATTGGTAGGAGCAACTAAATTAACATATTCATACACCTTTTTATATTCCATCGAATTGCCCTGTATAAATCCGGCATTCGGGGATGAATTGTTTGAAAAAGACAGGGATGGAGTTACGATTTTCGATTTTGAATTTTCCAGCAGTTGAAGTTTTTTCAGAACATCATCCGGATTCAAAGGTTTTTCCACATAATCGTATGCTCCTGAACGGATACATTCTACGGCAGTCTGAATATCGGCGTAACTTGTCATTACAATGATAACAATATCGCTGTAATGCTCCTTGACCCATTTTATCAAGTCCAGACCGCTTCCATCGGGTAAGCGCAAATCGGAAATGATTAAATCAGGCTTCTGCTCCTCAATGCTTTTCCTTGCATCAGTTATACTTATAGAAGTTCGCGCCTGAAAACCTTTTTTCAGGAACCAGGTCTTCAGCATCAAGCCCAAAGTAACAACATCATCAACAATCAGTACATCATTCATTATAGAGCAGCAAATTTATAAAAAATTATCTCTTAGTAAAATGATGCACAAAATTAATAGTAATATTTAAGAAAAAAAATTTTCGCCCGTTTTTATTAGAAGTTTTACAAAAAATGTTACCTTTGTGCATCAATTTGAAACAAATATGGAATATATAAAGACTGAAATTGATGGCGTATGGATCATTAAGCCTTTGATTTTTAAAGATGAGCGCGGTTATTTTATGGAAAGCTATAAAAAAGCCGAGTTTGAACAGAAAATTGGAAAAACAGATTTTATTCAAGACAATGAATCAAAGTCTTCGCATGGAGTTTTAAGGGGTTTGCATTATCAGGAAGGCGAAATGGCACAAGCCAAATTAGTCCGGGTGATTCAGGGGAAAGTATGGGATATTGCCGTTGACATTCGCAGCGCCTCCCCTACTTTTGGAAAATATGCAGCAGTTGAACTGTCGGAAGAAAACAAACTGCAATTTTTTATTCCGCGCGGATTCGCTCACGGTTTTTTGGTATTAAGCGAAACGGCTGTTTTTTCTTACAAGGTGGACAATATTTATTCTCCCGCTAATGAAAGAACGATTGACTGTATGGATCCCGATTTGGCAATTCAATGGCCTTTGGATTTATCACTGATTCGTTTGTCGGAAAAAGACCGCTCAGGAAAACGATTAAAAGAAATTATATGAAAGGTATTATTTTGGCGGGCGGAAGCGCTACACGCCTTTTCCCGTTATCCAAATCTATTTCCAAACAAATTATGCCGGTATATGATAAACCGATGATTTATTATCCTTTATCCACACTGATGCTGGCTGAAATCAGAGAAGTTCTGATTATTTCTACTCCACGGGATTTACCCATGTTTCAACAACTGCTTGGCACAGGAGAGAATTTGGGCATGAGGTTTGAATATATGATTCAACAGATACCGAACGGTTTGGCTCAAGCATTCGTACTTGGTGAAAAATTTATTGGAAATGATACTGCCTGTCTGATTCTGGGCGATAATATTTTTTACGGACAGGGATTCAGCAAAATGCTGCAAAAGGCAAAAACGATTAATGCCGGCGCCTCTATCTTCGGCTATTATGTGAAAGATCCGAAAGCCTACGGAGTGGTGGACTTTGATGAAACAGGAAAAGTAAAATCTATCGAAGAAAAACCGGAGCGCCCCAAATCCAATTATGCGGTCCCTGGTTTGTATTTTTACGACAACACGGTAGTTGCACGCGCTAAAGCATTGAAGCCTTCGGCGCGGGGCGAATATGAAATTACGGATCTGAATCGAACTTATTTAGATAATAATCAATTGCACGTGCAGCTTTTTGGACGGGGCTTTGCCTGGTTAGATACCGGCAATTGCGACAGCCTTTTGGAAGCTTCCAATTTTGTAGCAACCATTCAAAAAAGGCAGGGCTTTTATGTATCCTGCATCGAAGAAATTGCATGGCGCAACGGTTGGATCAATGATTTGCAATTAAGAAAATCAGGGAAAGAATTAGATAAAACCGAATATGGTCAATACCTTCTTTCGTTAGTTCCAAAGGAATAAAGCCCGTCATAAATGTACGAATTTCATACTGACCGCGACCGCTATTTTCAAATGCAAAAAATGGTTTGCAAAGAAGATATTATCCCGTTTATCGAAAAAGATTATCCTGTCAGGCAAGAGGCAACAATACTGGAAATCGGCTGCAGTACGGCTGGCGTGTTGAGCGCTTTTTTAGAACGCGGGCACAGGGGATTCGGCGTGGACATGGATGATAATTCATTGAACTATGCACGCGGGCAGTTAGCCGAATACATCGAATCCAAACAATTAACGCTTATCAACAGGGATATATATTCAGTTGACTTTGAAAAGGAATTTCAGGTCAAGTTCGACATTATTATTTTAAAAGACGTCATTGAACATATACACAATCAGGAAAAATTGCTGGAAAAGATGCAATCGTTTCTTGCTCCTTCCGGAGTAATCTTTATGGGGTTTCCACCCTGGCAGATGCCGTTTGGAGGACATCAGCAAATGTGCAGGAGCAAAATCCTGTCGCATCTGCCTTATTTCCATTTACTGCCGATTCCACTGTATAAAGGTATTTTGAAAGCATTTAAAATTGGAACAGAACAACTGTGCGATCTTAAAAAGACCGGAATTTCTATTGAACGGTTAGAGAAATTGGCAAAAAAAACACATTACAAAATTCTAAACAGAGAATTATATTTTATTAATCCAATTTATAAATATAAATTCAATATGAAGGTAAGGAAACAACCCTTGCTATTCAGTTCCATCCCTTACATTCGCAATTTTTATACCACTTGCGCCTATTATTTATTTACTGCTCACCCCTGCCCATCACCCCCAACTCCCTGAAGGGGGCTTTATCACGCCTGTCATTGCGGGCGTAGCGAGGGGTACCGAATTTAACTTCATAATCGACTTGTTAATGAATGCGTTGGATATCTGCCCAGATCGATGTCTTAGATCTGGGCAGATTGATGCCTTAGATCTGGGCAGATCTAAAGGGTAGATCTGGGCGTGTCTAACCCATAGAGTCGGGCGTGTCTCCGGCAACGAGATGCCAGAGTAAAAAAGTCAACATTGCATATTATCTTTCAAACCGGTTCTTCATCACTTCAACCAACTGATTGACTGCTTCTTTGTCGGTCAGAAGAAGAACAATACCATTTATCGAACTGTCTTTATTGTCGGAATTGTGTTGATTGATGACTATGTCTGCCGGTTTCTCTCGAAACAAATCGTTGATTTCTACATGCAGAAATTCTGCCAATTTGGGAATGTAGGAACTTTTAATATCTGCCGCTCCGGATTCCCAACTCACGTAGGTTTTACGGTCAACATCCAAAAAATCAGCAATCTCTTGCTGCGAAATGTTCTTCCTGTTTCTTAAAACTCTTAAATTATCGCCAATATTCATAGTAGTACTTTTTAATTTTATCCGACAAAGTTACTGTTTTGTACGAAAACATGGACAAAATTTGCCCACTTTTTTCTGTTTGTGTGTCAAATTTTCTTCGGAACTTTGGCAAAAATTACAAAAAACTCCAATTATAATTGGAATAACACATGAAGCATTCTCAAAATATATTCGCAGCATTCCTTGATTTACTGAAAGTAAAGCACACCAAGGACTTTACCAATCAGTATTTCAACGAACATCCGCACAAATACAATCTGTTCGGACTGTCAAAGATGCTGTCAGATTATGGAGTTGAAAATGTTGCAACACAAATTGAAGACAAAGAAAATGACCTTTTCAATATTGAAACGCCATTTATTGCTCATTTTGGAGGTGATTTTGCAGTCGTACACAAAGTTGAAGCTGATAAAGTTTCTTTTTTGTGGCTAAGTAATGACCATATTTTGCCTGTTCCGAAATTTATAGAGGCTTGGTCGGGTATTGTTTTGCTGGCAGAATCTTCTGAAAAATCCATTGAACCGAGTTATCAGAAACGCCGGAAAAAGGAATTATTCGGTATCATTCAAAAAGTAATTTTGATAATATCATGTATTTTTATTTTTGGGATAGCTTATTATTTGGTTTATCAGGGGATTGCGGGTCTTCGCTCCGCTACGCCCGCAATGACAACAAACAATCAGTTATTCGGTTATTCAGTCATTCTGTTATTAAATCTTGTCGGCGTTTATATTAGCTACTTGTTGTTGCTGAAGCAAACGCATGTTCAAAGCCGGTATGCTGATAAAATCTGTTCACTGTTCAAACAACAGGATTGCAACAATGTTTTGGAATCTCCGGCAGCCAAGTTATGGGGCATATTCGGCTGGAGCGAAATTGGCTTGGGTTATTTTTCCGCAAATGTTCTGCTTTTAACCTTTTCACCTTTCATCATTTACCTCTTAGCCCTCATCAACATCTTTGCGCTTCCTTACAGTTTTTGGAGCGTATGGTATCAAAAAGTGAAAGCCCGGCAATGGTGTGTGCTTTGTTTGATTGTACAGGGTTTGTTGTGGGCAATATTTATAGTTGATTATTTATTTGGTTACATCCAAATGCCTGCATTCAATTTTCAAGAATTTCTTGCGTTTATTTTTCTTGGCAGTTCTTATGCAGCTTCGATATTAGTCATTAACGCACTTGTTCCCAAACTTAATGCCGACCGGTTAATTCCTTTCCTTCGCCAAGCCATTAATGGAATGAAAGCTGATGAAGGCGTTTTTAAAGCAATATTGAAACAACAACCTTTTCACGAAACCAACGATTCCGATTCAATCATCCTATTTGGAAATCTCAACAGTTCTTTACAGCTTACCATTCTAACGAATCCTTATTGCTATCCCTGTTCGGTAATGCACAAAAGGATTGAAGGGTTATTACAAAAGAATAGCAACATTGGCGTTCAATATGTCCTTTCTTCTTTTGCAGAAGAACTGAATACAACCAACAAATACTTGATAGCCGAATGTTTGGCAGATAAAAACAACATTGCACAGATTTTCACCGATTGGTTTGAAAAAGGTAAGGAATTAAGGGATGATTATTTCAAAGATATTGGTTTAGATATAAATAATACGGAAGTTGAAACCGAGTTTCAAAAGCATGAAGCATGGCGAAAGAAAAGCCAAATCAGAGCTACGCCAACTGTGCTGGTCAATGGCTTTCAATTGCCGGAGAACTATCAAATTGAAGATTTACGGTATTTTACGGAATTTAATATGAATAGTTGATAAAATCAATTATATAGTATGTTTTATTTATTAATTTATTTAATTATTTTTGCAGTATGAAAAGTATTAATGTAAGAGGGATTAAAGAATCCCTGAGTGAGAGTGAGATGAAAAAGGTGAGAGGTGGAGATATGCTTATGTCTACGGTTGATGCTGAGAATGGTGGTGGTTCTGCTGGTTATTCGCATTGCGATAAACCAAAATGTAAAAAGGCCTCTGACTGTGGACCAAACGCTGTTTGCGTCACGTGGTCAGACTGTCCCAATCCTACACAGGGACGGTGCTTGTAATGAAGTTTAATAATGCTAGTCATTAGTTATTTAAGATCAATGAAAATATGACTTATAATTGAAATAGTTAATGATTTCCGCATTTTGCACAATTACAGTTATTAATTTCAATAGCGTTCTAGCATTTAGTTTGGACGCTATTGAATTAAAAAATAATATTGATGAGATTTCTACTAAAAATATGCTTAATTATTAGTTTGACAGCGTGTAATAATACCCTGTCTAATTCGTTTAGATTGGAAGGTTTTGCTGAAAACGCAAAAGATTCGGGTAATATTATTTTATATTATTTCACACTTAAAAATAATGAATGGCATGAAATAGTCGATACTACAAAAATAATAAATGGGAAATTTTTGTTTGAAGGAAATATTAATGGATTAACAACCGCAACTTTGGTTTTCAACGATTCTATTTCTAATGTTGTGATTGATACTCGAATGTATTTGGAACCAACAACAATTAAATTGCGAATTAATAAAAATCAACCTTACGCTTATGAATTATTGGGGACGAAGGTTGAAAAAGAAAATATTGAATTAAGAAAAGAGTTAGAATCTGATGAAAAAATACAATATCAATACGGGAAATATCTAGATAATATGGTTGGTCAAATAAAGATTAACTATGATAATATTCCTGTCCGAGACAGTCTGATAAGTGAACTTAACCAACATAGAAAAGAATATATAGCAAGTTGTGCTATGGATAAAAAAATGCTTGATTTCATTCGGAAACATAATACGTATCAAATAATTCCCGATTTATTATACCTGCTTACAAATTCTGATTCCATCCCTATAGATACCATTAAGCACATTTTTAACTATCTTCCCAAAAAGTCAAAAATAAGTTTGATGGGTAGACTTGCTTATATGAAAATAAACGAAACTTTATCTATAAAAGACAGTTATGTTGGCGGTACAGCTCCAAATTTTATTAGAGAAGATTTATTTAAGAATACGATAAAATTATCGGATTATAGAAATCAAAGATATGTTTTGTTGGATTTTTGGGCAAGCTGGTGCAAACCTTGTTTAAATGGGATGCCAACAATTAAAGATTTATACGAAAATTATAGCAAAAAAGGACTGACAATTATTGGTATATCTTCAGATGAAGATAAGGATCAATGGACTAATGCTGTAAATAAATATGAATTAAGCAAATGGTCTCAAATTTTAAGTCAAAAATCGGAAAATAGTATTTTTGAAAATATATCAAAGATTTATGACATTAAAAGTATTCCTTTTTATGTTTTGATTGACAAGGAAGGAAAAGTAATCGCCAGATGGGAACATCTAGGAGAAAAAGAGCTGAGCGAAATTGATAGAATATTAAAGAACAAATAATTATGAAAACAATTCAATTATTTTTTTGCCTGTTTATAACAGGCAGCTTCAATTCCCTATTTGCGCAAACGGAAGTTGGCAACGGGATGGTTTTTCCCCAGTTTGAAAAAGGCGCCGTACTTTTTAAGAATGGGACACGTAGTTCAGCCTCGCTCAATTATGATATGGTACAACAGCAAATGCTGTTTCTGGGAAATGACAGTATGGTTATGAAAATAACCAATTTTCTTGATATTGCAGTAGTGATTATTAGGGAACGCCGCTTTTTGCCGGTTTCGACACAGGGTGTTTTTTATGAAGAAATTCCGGCAGGAAATAATTCTTTTTTCGTTAATCGAAGAGCCACTATGCTTTCCGAAGGAAAAGCGGTCGCTTACGGAGGGTATTCGCAGACGGAATCCAACACATCTTATAGCAGTTTGCAGAGTGATAGGGGAGGTACCGTAAAACTGAATCCGAACGAAAAGTTCAAGTTAGATATTAAGTACATTTATTATTTGAAATTCGCCAATAATTACAAAAGTTTTGTTTCTGCCAAGACCTTAGGAAAATTATTCAAAGGTCATGAGTCAGAAATCGAGACATATTCCAAAGAGCGCTCCATTGACTTTTCAAAGACGGACGATGTCGCCCGCATTGTGGAATATGGATACAATCTAACTCCAAACAAATAATTGCGTTTGTCTTTCCCCCATTACCCCCAGTTAGACGCTATGGACTGCGGTCCTACCTGCCTGCGTATGGTTGCAAAGCATTATGGGCGCAGCTATTCTTTACAAACCTTGCGGGAAAAAAGCTTTATCACCCGCGAAGGTGTTTCCATGCTCGGTATCAGCGATGCTGCCGAAAGTATCGGCATGCACACGCAAGGCGTGAGAATCACGCTTGAGCAGTTGAAGGAAGATGTTCCGTTGCCATGTATTTTGCACTGGAATCAGAATCATTTTGTCGTGCTTTATCGCCTCACCCCCCGCCCTCTCCGAAGGAGAGGGAGAAAGCCCCCTCTCCTTCGGAGAGGGCGGGGGGTGAGGTTTCATATCGCCGACCCCGCCGGCAAAAAATACGTGATGAATCAGGAAGAATTTTGCCGCTGTTGGTACAGTTCCAAAAGTCAGGGTAAAGACACGGGAACGGCATTAATATTACAGCCCTCGCCCGATTTCTATGACTATGAAGACGACAAGGAAAAACAGGAAAAGAATCTGTGGTACTTTTTCCGGTATTTGCTTCCTTATAAATCGCAGTATGTCCAAATTGTTGTTGGGATGATACTTGGCAGCGTTCTTGCTCTGATTGCCCCTTTTCTTACGCAGGCAGTAGTCGATCAGGGAATCGGCAACAACAACCTGCCATTTATCACTTTGATTTTGATTGCGCAGTTGGTCTTATCGATTACCCAAATGGGAATGAATTTTATCCAAAGCTGGATTACCCTGCATACCAATACCCGCATCAGCATTTCCCTGATTTCCGATTTCCTTACCAAACTGATGAAACTGCCCATCCGCTTCTTCGATGCTAAAAATATCGGCGATATCCTGCAGCGTATCGGCGATCACGGACGTATTCAGGGTTTCCTTTCCGGCACAACGCTTACCACTTTGTTTTCCTTCTTCAATTTTTTTGTCTTTGCCGGCATTTTGGCATACTACAATCTGACGATACTGATGGTTTTCCTTTTCGGAAACATCCTGTATGTTACGTGGATTCTCCTGTTCATGAGCTACCGGCGCAAATTAGACTTTAAGCGTTTTGCCCAGTCATCTGCCAACCAGAGCAATATGGTACAGCTCATTACAGGTATGCAGGAAATCAAACTCAACAACTGCGAAAAACAGCAACGATGGAAATGGGAACGCATTCAGGTAAAACTCTTCAAAATCAGTATTCAAGGAACAGCTTTAGGACAATATCAGCAAATCGGCTCGATTTTTTTCAGTCAAACAACAGGCTTGCTTATTTCGTTCCTGTCAGCTAAAGCGGTAGTGGAAGGAAGTATTACTTTGGGTATGATGATGTCCATCAGTTACATTATCGGGCAACTCTCTGGTCCCATCGGTCAGGTCATCGGATTTGCCCAATCTTTACAGGACGCTAAAATCAGTCTCGAACGTCTAAACGAAGTTCACAACAAAGAAGACGAAGAGCAAACTTTAGAAAACAAGATGAACGTTTTACCCGAAATCCGCAACATCGAAATCCGCAACCTGTATTTCAGCTACGACGGCGCCGAGCGCGATTATGTGTTGGAAAATTTAAACCTGACAATCCCTCAAAATAAGGTTACAGCCATCGTTGGCTCCAGTGGAAGCGGAAAAACAACCATCATCAAATTGCTTTTGGGATTTTATCCGCCAATCAAAGGAAAAATATATCTCACCTCCCCCCCCGCCCTCTCCAAAGGAGAGGGGGCTTTTTCCCACCACTCCTCTCCCCTCTCCTTTGGAGAGGGGCAGGGGGTGAGGTTGGAAGATATTAATCCCCACCTCTGGCGACAACATACCGGAGCCGTCATGCAGGACGGTTTTATTTTTTCCGACACCATTGCCAACAACATTGCCGTAGGAGTAGATGAAATTGATAAAAAACGATTGTTGCAGGCAGTAGAAACTGCCAACATCCGTGAATATATCGAATCTCTTCCGTTGAAATACAACTCAAAAATTGGGATGGAAGGCAACGGCATCAGTCAGGGACAGCGGCAACGGCTTTTGATTGCCCGCGCCGTTTACAAGAATCCCGATTTCCTGTTTTTTGATGAAGCGACCAATGCACTCGATGCCAACAACGAGCAAATTATCATGAATAATCTGGCAGCGTTTTACAAGGGAAAAACGGTCGTGATTGTCGCTCACCGGCTGAGTACGGTTCAGAATGCCGACAATATTATTGTGCTGGATAAAGGAAAAATCGTGGAAGAAGGTACGCATAAGGAACTGACGGAAAAGCGTGGAGCGTATTATGCGCTGGTGAAGAATCAGTTGGAGTTGGGAACATAAACCCCTAAATCCCCTGAAGGGGACTTAAAGGCAAAATATGGAGGATAAAGAAAACAATATTATCACAAGCGAACAAACGGATGCCGAACCGTGTACCGTGCACCCTGAACCGTGCACCTCACAGTCCCCTTCAGGGGATTTAGGGGTTGAATTGCGCAGCGAGGAATTTCAAGAAGTACTCGGCAGCATTCCACCCTGGATACTGCGGTGGGGAATCACTGTTTTGGCTATTGTTGTAGTCATTTTGCTGATTGGCAGCGCTATCGTCAAATACCCCGATGTAATTCCGGCACAGATTGTTTTGACAGGTTCTACGCCTCCCGCAACTTTGGTTGCACATGCTTCAGGAAAAATCAAAGAATTGTACGTAAAAGATAATCAGGAAGTCAAAACCGGCGAGTATTTGGCGGTGATAGACAACGCTGCTAAAACAGAAGACATTTTATTTTTGAAGAACTACTTGGACAGTTTATCGGGAGATTGCGGGTCTTCGCTACGCTACGCCCGCAATGACACAACATTTCACCTTTCACCTTTTACCTTTCACCATTCGCCTTCCGTGGGTTCCTTGCAACAACTCTTCACCTCTTTCTATACCACCCTGTTTGAATACACCGAATATCAACGATTACTGTATTATCCTCAAAAGAAAGCCATGACGCAGGAACGAATTACTCAATACGAAAAACAATACAAGACTTTACTTAATCAGCAACGAATCACAGAAGAGCAATTCACGATTGTTCAAAAACAGTATAGCCGCGATTCGTTGCTGAATGTAAAAGGAGTATTGTCCGACCAGGATATGGAAAACACTAAAAATACTTTTCTTCAAAGCCTTACCGCTCGTGAAAACATGCGTTCAAGTTTGGGAAATATGCAAATTCAGATTGGGCAATTAAAAGAGTCTTTGTTAGATACGGAACAGCAAGGCACAGAAAAATTGAACAGTCTGCAAACGCAACTTCAATCGCTCGTTTCGCAACTGAAGACGGGAATTGAGGATTGGGAACTGAATTATGTGTTGCAGTCTCCAATTGACGGTAAAATTACTTTTTCAAAATATTGGGTGAAGAATCAAAATGTTTCATCGGGCGAAGAAGTGTTTACCATCGTACCGGATTCATCATCAGAGATATTCGGAAAAGCGATGTTACCCATTGCCCGTTCGGGAAAAGTGAAAGCAGGACAGAAAGTCAATATTCGCTTACAGAATTTCCCCGATAATGAATACGGTATTTTACGGGGTACGGTTCAGCACATTTCGTTAGCGCCGACTCAAAGCGGAGAAACAATTTATTATTCAGTAGAAATCAACCTGACTAACGGATTAATTACCACCTACAAAAAAGAACTGCCCCATCTTTCCAACATGCAAGGGCAAGCAGAAATCATCACGGATGATATTTCGCTCTTGGAGCGTCTTATCCTGCCGATGAAAAAGATACTGAAAGAAAGTATTTAGAAAATAAGGTACTGAGATTTCAAAAATAAGTTTTATTTTTGCAGTAAAATTTACATTAATATTAAAAGTTATGAAAACGCAAAGAAAAGTATGGTTGTTGTTAATATGCACTTTGGCATGGATGGGCGTTAACGCGCAAAAATTTCAAAATCTGGCGCTGACGCCTCCTATGGGATGGAACAGCTGGAATAAGTTTCAGTGTAATGTGGATGAGAATATGATTCGGGAAATTGCGGATGCAATGGCATCTTCTGGAATGAAAGATGTTGGTTACCAATATATTGTCATTGACGATTGCTGGCAGGTAAGTCGCGACAGTTTAGGTTTTATCGTTGCCGATCCGCAACGTTTTCCATCAGGAATCAAAGCTTTAGCCGACTATGTTCACTCTAAGGGACTAAAATTTGGAATCTATTCGTGTGCAGGCAATAAAACCTGTGCCGGACGTCCTGCCGGTCGCGGCCACGAATACCAGGATGCGTTGATGTATGCAAAATGGGGGGTGGACTATTTGAAATACGACTGGTGCAATACCGAGAAATTGAATGCGGAAGGCGCTTATATGACGATGCGCGATGCGCTGTATGCTGCCGGTCGTCCCATTGTTTTCAGCCTTTGCGAATGGGGCAACAATAAGCCGTGGCTCTGGGGAGCCAATATGGGTCACTTGTGGCGTACAACGGGCGATATTACAAATTGCTTTGATTGTGTAACGACTGAAAATTGGCAGCATACTGTGTTAAACATCATTGACCTGCAAGCCGGATTGCGCCAGTATGCAGGACCCGGACACTGGAATGATCCGGATATGCTGGAAGTGGGAAATGGCATGACTGTGAATGAAGACCGAGCGCATTTTACTCTTTGGTGTATGCTGGCGGCTCCGTTGATTGCAGGAAACGACCTTCGTTCTTTGTCTCCTGAAACAAAAGCTATTTTGACAAATACGGAAGTCATTGCTATTGATCAGGATTCACTTGGTATCGAAGGGTTTAAACAAGCGACGAGCGACAGTCTGGAAGTCTGGTTAAAACCGCTCGTTAATGATCAATGGGCTTTGTGCGTTCTGAATCGCGGAAAAACTGATAAACCATTTTCTCTTGACTGGAAAACTTTTTCGGTAACCGATTCTCTTTCTAACCGGATATTAAATACGGCAAGCGTAACCTATAAAATCCGGGATGTATGGCAGCACAAAGAATTGGGAGAAACCAACAAACCCCTGAAAACGGTTGTTCCTTTCCATGATGTTTTGTGTTTGAAATTGACGAAAAAATAGCATAATAAATATATGAGTAATTCAAAGAAAAAACTTTTTTCGGAATTTCCGCCGGTTTCCACCGAACAGTGGATGAATCAAATTATTACCGATCTCAAAGGCGCTGATTTCGAGAAAAAATTAGTTTGGAAAACAAATGAAGGATT
>JGI20166J26741_11121115_pt1 | contig 14337 bp, 9 predicted proteins | sample TergutCu122P5_FD_26741 | JGI IMG/M metagenome (IMG submission 26741)
ATTTTGCAAATAAAAGTTTACCCCCACCCCCTGAAGGGGGCTTTTAAGGGCAAAGAACTAAATAATCTCACTGCGTTAAAGTCCCCTTTAGGGGATTTAGGGGTGGGGATTTGTCATTATATTTTTTGCAAATTCTCCCGCCGGCGTCAGCGTATAGTTCCAGTCTTTGATTAGCGTTGGTCCCCATTCAGGGTCGAAGCACCAGACTAACCAACTGATTCCTTTGCTTTCCAAATACCGGATAATGGAAGGTCCGTATGAATCGGACGCTCCGGCTTCGGCGCCTCCAAATTCGGTAGCGACCACCGGATAGCTGTCGGCAGCGAAACCGAAATCAAGTTCCCACTTAGTTTCCCAAGGTCTTTGTGGTCCCTTATGAGCATAAGGATGAGTCGTATAGCCGATATTCTGTGCATTGATTGGCGCTTCGCGAATCGGCGTCAGGTCGTAAGCCCAGTCGAAACCGGCTACCAGTACAACCGCCTGCGGATTGTATGCCCGTATGATGGTAATTTCATTCTCGCAGATTTGTTTCCATTCGTTCCAGTTCACCTGTCCCAATTGTCCTCGGTAGGTTGTCGGTTCGTTGAACAGTTCCCAAAAGGCGATTGTGTTGTGACCTGCGTAATGCCGCGCAACTGTACTCCAAAAGTTGTAGGTCTCCTGCAAAGTTGTTTCGTACATCGGGTCTTGAAAGAGTCCTGTCGTCAGGTTTCCGATGGAATGCCAATCGAGCATGATGTACATGTTGAGTTCGGTGCACCAGCCTACCGCCTGATCCAGCAGTTTGAGATATTCGGCAGGAGTGCGTCCGCGCCAGGCTGCGGGATGTATCGGAATCCGCACGACCTTTGCTCCCATTTCCTGAACTTTGACGAAATGCTCGCGGTTCCAGTGTCCCTGCGAGGCGAGTTTGTCGGGGTCGGAAATCGACAAGCCCCGAAACAAAATGACATTGCCTTGCGGATCAACAAATTTGTTTCCTTTGACTGAAATCAGTGGAAGCTTTTTTGCATCAGTCGTGTACAGGGTTGTTCCCGGACTCTTCTCGTTCCACCACTCTCCAAGTTGTGGCTTTGCGGCAGGCTTTTGTGCCGACAAGGGCATTGCAAACATCCAAACGCATATTGCGGCAATCCCTGAAATAGAACTTAATAATTGTTTAGCTTTCATTTGTATAATTATTTATGGTTTGATAATGATAATTTAAGGTGCAAATGTAATCATTTCGTAATAATAATTGTATTTTTGTCGAAAAATATTAAATCTAAACTGATTGAACAGATGCAAAAATTAGTTGGCGCGTTGTTATTTCTATCTTTGTTGCTTAGCGCATGCAATAATAAAACAAAGGATAAAGATTTACTGAAGCGGAGTAGTCCCGAAAAAGAAGGCGTTTCTTCGCAAAGTATTCTCAAATTCGTTGAAGCCGTTGAACAAAGCGGAGAAGAGTGGCACAGCTTTGTATTTCTCCGTCATGGAAAAGTGATTGCCGAGGGTTGGTGGAATCCTTATCAGCCCGAATTGAAACAGACGGTTTATTCTACAAGCAAAACCTTTACCTCTACGGCTATCGGTTTTGCGGTGAGTGAAAACTTGTTGAGTGTTGACGACAAGGTGGTTTCTTTTTTCCCCGACCTATTGCCCGACACTGTTTCGCCCTATCTGGCTCAGATGAGCGTTAAAAACCTGCTTTCGATGACCGTCGGGCAAAATCCCGAGCCGATTGAGATTACACGGGGCGAGGATTGGATAAAGCATTTTTTAGCAGTTCCGGTTGTGGACGAACCGGGTACGAAATTCCTTTACAATTCGATGGCTTCCTATATGCTGTCGGCTATTATCCAAAAAGTTACAGGAAAGCGTGTTTTGGATTACCTTCAACCCCGCCTGTTTGAACCTTTGGGCATCGAAGGCGCTGACTGGGAAATTTCGCCCGAAGGCATCAACACCGGCGGTTGGGGATTGCGGGTTCATACCGAAGATATGGCAAAACTTGGGCAGCTTTATCTGCAAAAGGGAAAATGGAAAGGCAAGCAAATCTTGCCTGAATCGTGGATTAAGGAAGCTACTTCGGCAAAGATAATGCAAAAGCCGGATATTACTGACGAACAAAGAAAAGGGGACGATTGGGCGCAGGGTTACTGTTATCAGATTTGGCGTTGCCGGAATAATGCTTTCAGGGCTGACGGCGCTTATGGTCAATTCATTATCGTAATGCCCGATCAGGATGCGGTGATTGCTATTCAGGCTGACGCGAAAGATATGCCTAAAGAAATCAGCCTCGTTTGGGACTACCTTCTACCAGCCATGAAGGACAAACCCTTACTCAAAGATGAAGCGGCAGAGACTGCCCTGAAGAAAAAATTAGCTTCTCTGGCAATTGCGCCTCCAAGTGGCGTATTCATTAGTTTAGAGCAATTATTTGATAAACGGACGACTTACATTTACCAAGGTAAGGACAACGGACAAAATATTTTGGTTTCGATGAAGCTTGATGGAAATTCCTGTTATCTGAATTGGATGGGTAATTCATTGCTTTTCGGTAAAGAAGAGTGGATGGCGTTTGAGACGAAAAAGCCCGCTCCAAATTTGATTGCAAACAGGGAAAGTTTCAGGGAATTTCCTCCGTTCAAGACTTATGGAAGTTACTGCTGGACCGACAACGATACCTTGTCTTTGACCTTGAAATACATAGAAAGCCCCCATACCGAACGATTTGTATTGGCTTTTGACTTATTATTCGGTACTGTTCATGCCAAGATTAGCAACAGTATGAATTACGATTCGTACAAAGAACTGATTTTGAATGAACTTTTAGAAAGCAGAAATGATATAAGGTGAGGATAAGTATTTAAAAATTGTATTTCAACCTCAAATATCCCAAAGCCAAATTGGATGACGCCAATTTAGAACCGCCGGTAAATAGTTGCACCATAGCGCTGAAAGTAAGGTTGTTTGAAAGAGAATAATCGACCGAAGGACCAAAATAAAAAGCGGGAAGATCTACAAAGCTCACCAAAGCCAAACCTCCGGTAAGCAACGGCGTGAGAGGATAGGAGGCTTGAACGCATGCCGTCCAGTCGGTTATGGAGAGTTGTCGGGGAGTTAATGGCGTGTTGTAAAGCGACAGAAAATTACCGGAATTTCCGGCGGGTTGCTGATTGTATAATACGGTTCCCGATAGCGACAATGAGTTTTTAAAAATATAATCGGCTCCAAATGAAGCAACCAGCGTGTTTCTCATTAGCGCCTGTTTTTGGGTAGAATGGAAAAAAGACGCTTCGCCTCGAAGATTGACGCCTTTTACCTCGCCGCTAAAACCGACTCCCGCCACTTCGTCGTACCGGTTGACGATGCCTCCAAGCGCCTGCACATCCCACCCGCCTATGTTGAACCGGTATAATGCAGCAGCAGTCGGTTGACCTGCCCGATTCAGTTTGGCTGCTATTTCCACAACCGAAACAGCCGATGGATAATAGCAAATCCGAACTGCATCGCTGCCCGCTTTTTCGGGATAATCGAAATCGAAGAACGAATAACCGTTGAAAATATCGTTCGGATTAAACATCAGCGTTTGCGACCAGTTGATTCGCTGTCTTCCAACCACAAAACTCCATTTTTTACCGCTAAAAGCGATACTCAGCCGTTCCACCGAACTGTTCAATAAATAATCGTTCCCCTGACCGATGTTCCACGACAGATTCATCCATCCATTGTCAGCCGTCAGCATTGAAAAATATTGGGAGCTGAGCGATGAAAAATTGCCGAAAATGGCGCGGTTTCTGACTTCGGCTGTAAAAGTCCATTTATTATCGGGGGTATATTTAAAATTCAAGCGATTATGAATCAATCCATTATTAATAAACATATCTCCCTGCGTCAGATAAATGGGAGTATATAATCCGCTGACATATCCATTCAACGACACCTTTTCCTGCGCCTGAATCTGAGCAATAATTACGGTCGGCAACAGAATTGCAAGCGCTATTTTGGAGATATAAGCAAGTTTTTTCTTATTCATTATAATATTTTTCGGCAAAGTTATGGAAAATCGCCGGAAAACGCAGATTATCGCAAATATTTAAAATATTTTTATATCTTTGCAGCGAAATACACTTCAACTTTGCCCCTGTACCGATTTTTAGCCTTATCAAAAAATGACAGACCACATTTTCCCAACAAATGAATGAAAAGTATCAAAATGTCAATTTGAGAAATGCAATTTATATTCGAACTTGGTACGACCCTGGTACGGCTTTGGTACGACTGAAGTGTTTGAAAGGGGAAAGGGATAAAAAGCAGGTAGAAGCGGGGTGTCAGGGTTTCAAAATGATAGTTTACCCCTAAATCCCCTGAAGGGGACTTTTGCCTTTGCCGTTGTTTGGCGAAGCGCAAAGAACTTAAACGCTAAGCCGCAACCTCCTTATTCTCTAAGCAACAACTGTCTGCAAGGCTAACAGTATTAGTTCTACAATGAATCGTATTTTAGTTGTAGGGCTAATCAGTGTTTAGTTGTACAACTAATCATACTTTAGTTGTACAACTAATCGTATTAGAGAACAGGGAAGCTGTGGCTTAGAGAACAAGGAGGTTGCGGCTTAGGGATGCGGAACTGTGAGGATTAGAAACAATAAACAGTACTCACTGATATAATGTTGATAACATTCAATCCTTCGGATTGGCTTTGCACAGCTTTTGACTTGTGCAGTAACTTCACGCGTTACTACACAGGTCAAAAATCCGGAACGGATTGAATATAGGTAGCCCGACGTAAAACGTCGGGGGATTGAGATGATGTAATCATGTCTGAGCGGCGAAGCCCCGAAATAATATTTTACATTTTTTTTATTTATTTGCATCGTATAATAAAAAATTATAGTAATTTTAATGCCAAAATAAAGTTGGTTTACACTATCTGATAGTTAAAATGAACAATCAACGAACCTGTCTCCGTAGGAGATATACATGGATAACCCCTTCGGGGACGGAAAATATCGTCTGCATACACATAAAATAAAAGCGGTGTGAAACATTAGTAAATTTGAATATTAACAATTAGAAATAGCGAAACATGAAAAAAACAGTCTTATTATTAATGGTTGCAATGGTTGCGACAATGGGGTTTGCGCAAAAGGAAGATTTGGCAGTAACCGAAAGATTAAAACAAAAATATTATCAAGCTGTTTATCTCAACAGCAATGGTGGTTGGTATTCCATAAAGAAAGGTTATCCTGATTGCAAAGCATGTACAGGCGCTTGTGACCTTCAAGGAAAAGAAGTAATACCACCAATATTTGATAAAGTTCATTATGGCGGTGATTATTATGAAGTGCAATTGAACGGCAAAGTTGCTATTCATGATCTTAATAATAGAGAATTATTACCGTTTAAATATGAGGATGTAAGATGGTTTCTTATGAAAAATAACGGATATTGCGACGTTAAGCTAAACGGCAAAATTGGTGTAGTTGATAAACAAGGCAAAGAAATCATTCCATGCGAATATACTTATGTTAATATATCAAAAATAGAAAATGCAACTGCAAAATGGACGTTTGTTATATTGACACAAGGTGGAACAGTTACAGAAGAAGATTATCCTCCTCTTAATGCCAAATGGGGTCTTTATGATTTAGACAATAAAAAATGGATTGCTTCCTGTAAATACGATTATATTACCTATCCTTCGGAAGGTTTAGCTGCATTTAATGTAGGCGGAAAGATTACTGATGTAAAAATAGAAGATAGTGTTTCCGGCGGAAAGTGGGGATATTTTGATTTATCCACAGGTAAAGAAATAATTCCTGCTCAATACGAAACTGCGGGCGCTTTCAGCGAGGGCGCTGCACAGGTTTCTTTAAACGGACAAACCACCTTGATTGAAAATCCGCTTGCCAAAGGAAAGGCAAATATTGGCGGTCAACTCGGAGCGCTTACCTCGGATGTGGATGTGAACATACCGGTGACCAATGCTAAAAACGACGAAACTTTTGCCTTTATTATCGCTAATGAAAATTATCTGAATTTCAGCGTCCCTTTTGCCAATAACGATGGTAAAATATTTAAGGAATACTGTTCGAAAACATTGGGGCTTCCCGAGCAGAATATCCGTTTCTACGAAAATGCCACTTTTGGCAATATGGCGTCGGCTATCAACAAGATAAAGGATTATGCCGATGCTTACGACGGAAGCGCCCGTTTTATCGTTTATTATTCGGGACAGGGATTGACTGACGATAAGACTAAAACACCCTACCTGCTGCCAGTGGACGCTTCTTTAACTAATCTGCCGGCAACCGGCTACAGCGTAGAAAAATTAAACCGTGAATTAAGCGAAATTTCAGCGAAATCCACTTTGCTGATTGTTGATGCCTGTTTTAGCGGAACCGACCGAGACGGAAAAATGCTGGCGGCTTCGCGGGGTGTTGCCATTAAAGCAAATCCCAATCGAGTTGACGGCTCGCTAATCGTCTTTTCGGCGACTACGGGCGACGAAACGGCTTATCAATACAAAGACAAAGGTCATGGATTGTTTACTTACTTCCTGTTGAAAAAACTGCAGGAAACCAAAGGCGATATTTCCTGTAAAGCGCTGACTGATTACGTTTCGGCAGAAGTAAAACGACAATCGGTTTCCGGTGATAAAGTGCAATCGCCAACTATTACGGCATCGGATAAATTAACAAATTGGCAAACATTAAAATTCAAATAAAATGAAAAAATTATTTTCATTGCTAGCATTAATAAGCATTTTTTTATCAATAAATGCTCAAAATCAAAACGTATTGAATACTCTAATATCGAGCTACGATGAGGTGCAAACTTATTTAGAATCAAAAGGTTTTTATTTTCTCAAGAAAGGAGAGAATGAGGGAGTAGCTGATATTAACGGAAAAGAAATCATACCTTGTATATACACAAGAATTTATTTTATGGAAGACCAGAATAATTTTTGGGCAATGAAAGATGGTTATTATGATATAATTCCATTTGGCGGGAAGTGGGGTATGATAGATAAGCAGGGGAATCATTTAACACAAATAAAATATGCAAATCCCGCTTATTTTAATCAACATGGTTTAGGTGATTATTGTACAGTAAATGAAGGCGGAGTAGCAGATAAGGAAATGATAATAACAGGCGGAAAATATGGCGTATTGCATAAAAGCGGGAAAGAAGTAATCCCTTGCAAGTACGATTTTATTGGAGATATTGCCGAAGACTTGGTTGCCGTCAACATTGGCGGGCAACGAAATGCTGAAGATAAGGTTGTCGGCGGCAAGTGGGGCTATGTAAGCGTATTGACCGGCGAGGTTGTTATTCCCATTGAATATGACGCTGCTGATAATTTTAAAGACGGCGTAGCCCGTGTTAAAAAAGACGGGCAATTAACCCTGCTTAAAAATCCGCTTAAAGAAGGCAATGCCATAGCATTGGCGCAACCCTCGTCCGGCGCCAAAAAAGACCCCAATGCACCTGCCGTCTCCCGCTACCCTGCCCCCCACTCCGATGTGGACAAAGACATTCCGCAAAGCAAAACCAAAAATGAGAATCTGTTTGCTTTTATCATTGCCAACGAAAACTATCCGGAAGCTCCGGTGCCATTCGCACTGAACGACGGACGCATTTTCAAGGAATATTGCCTGAAAACGCTTGGAATGCCCGATAAACATGTGATTATGTTTGAAGACGCCTCGCTGGGCAGAATCATTGCAGCGATAGAACAAATTAAGAATATAGCCGATTCTTACGATGGCGAAGCGGAAGTGATTGTGTATTATGCCGGTCACGGCGTGCCGGATGATAAAAAAAATACCGCCTATCTGTTGCCGGTTGACGGCAACAGCTCCGACATCACGACTACCGGCTACAGTCTGGAGAAGTTTTATGGGGAGTTGAGCAAGCTGAATTTGAAAAGCGCAACCGTTTTTCTGGATGCCTGCTTCAGCGGCGCCAAGCGTGAAGACGAGATGCTGGCTTCGGCGCGCGGTGTCGCCATAAAAGTGAAAGAAGAAGCTCCCAAAGGCAATATGGTGGTTTTCTCTGCCGCACAAGGTGACGAAACCGCCCATCAGTATGAAGAAGTGGGACACGGATTGTTTACTTACTATTTGCTGAAGAAACTGCAGGAGACACAGGGCAACGTCACTTACGGCGAGCTGTCAGACTACGTTACCAAACAGGTAAAACGGCAATCGGTAGTTATCAACAACAAGCGCCAGACGCCCACGGTGATACCTTCGGCAAGTTTGAGCGATAAGTGGCAGGGAATGAAATTGAAATAAATTGAGGGGGATTGCGGGTCAAGCCCGCAATGACAACGCTTTCACAGGGGATTGCGGGTCAAAGCCCGCAATGACAGGGGAAAGGAAAAGTCAAGAAACGTCATTTTCAAGAATAAGTAAAAAAAATTATAAAAAAATGTTTCTTTTCTTGTGTAACTTGAAAAAATATGCGTAACTTTGTATTAAAATTAACAAATAGTGTTTAATTACAAATAAAATCTAAGTGAAATGAAAAAAGAATTGTCAATTCTCGTTATTGCAGGCATCATTTCCTGCACGATTGGTTTAAGCTCGGTATCAGGTCAGAGCGCAGCGCAAGCCAGTAAAGAAACAAAAGATGCCTTGAACGCCAAAGCGACAAAAGCCGCTCGTTCGGAAGCCAAAAAATTGAAAAAAGAAGGATGGCTCACCACTCCCGGCGCTTTGCCAATCGACAAACAGTTAGACAAATCGTATTTGATGCAGTATGAAACCGGCAGCAACGATTTTCCTGCCTATATCATGGGCGAAGCGATGTCAATCGGCGAAAACTACGATGCAGCCAAAATGCAGGCGCTTGAGCTTGCCAAGCAAAATCTTGCAGCGCAAATCCAGACTGAAGTGGCAAACTTAATCGACAACAATGTTGCCAACCAACAGCTTGCCGCCGAAGATGCCGCCTCTATCACCAAAAGCGTATCCGCCAGCAAAAGTCTTATTACACAAAGTTTGGGGAGGGTTATAACCGTTATGGAAGTCTATCGCGTGAAAGACAACAAGAATAAGGAAGTGCTGGTTCGTGTTGCCTACAAGTATGCCTCCGCTGTAGATGCGGCAAAAAGAGCCATACGCGCCGATTTGGAAGCGAAAGGCGATAAAATGCACGATCAATTGGATAAAGCTTTGGGATTACAACAATAAACAGAGACAGAGATGTTTACTTTTAACGTCCTTTGGCGTTGCATAGTCTTCTTGCTATTATGCAGCCTCAATCTTTTTGCCCAAAAAACGGAAAAAATTTGCGGGGAATATGTTTACATCGTGCCTGAAAATGTGAGCAGGGAACAAGCGAAACAGACAGCTTTGGACAGGGCTAAATTGGAGGCGCTTGCCGAGAAATTCGGCACCACGGTATCGCAAAACAATTCTACCATAGTAGAAAATAAAAACGGCGCTTCTGACGTCAGCTTTCGGATGATTTCCGGCAGTGAAGTAAAAGGCGAATGGATAGAAACGACTAAAGAACCGGAATATGAATACTTTTTAGATAAAACGTCTGGAGCGCAAAGCGTGAAAGTATCGGTATGCGGCAAAGCCCGTGAAATAGTGGGAGCAGGCATCGACTTTAGCGCTAAAGTATTGCGAAACGGAACAGATGAAAAATTTGAAAGCGATCAGTTCAAAAACGGCGATGCGCTTTATCTGCTGTTTCGCGCTCCTACCGACGGATATTTGGCGGTGTATTTAGTGGATGAAACACTGAATGCTTATTGTTTGTTGCCTTATATGAATACGCCTTCCGGCAATTATCGCATCAAAAGCGGAAAACAATACGTGTTGTTTGCCCCTAAACTTGCCGACCGTGATGAAGCCGCTACGGTGGATGAGTATGAATTGACTACCGATAAGGCGGCAGAAAATAACTCCCTTTATATTATCTTCTCGCCCAATGAATTTACGAAAGCCAACGACAAAACGGGAGGAAACGCGCTGCCAAGGTTGCTGCCATTCGACGATTTTCAGAAGTGGCTGGCAAAAAACAGCACGCGGGATAAAGATTTTCACGTAGTAACAAAAGGATTAACTGTAACAAAATAAAATCAGTAAAAACATTTGAGTTTGAATCATTAACAATTACATATAACAATATGAAACATTATATTTTAAGTAAATGCAAGCTTTTAGCCATTGCATGGGGTATCTTATTATTATCAGGCGGAACAGCCGCATGGAGTCAGGTGAAACAGTTGCGAACATTTCCCTCGCAGTATGGCATTACCAATTTTCACAACTACAGTTATCTTGTAGTATATAAAACTTTGAAAAATCCGGGGCTTTACACCTACAAGGATAATCTCGTAACGGAAAATCCCAATATTGGTAATTTCGCACTGAATCCAAACGGCACATCCATTGCTTTTATACAGAAGAACAATATTAAAGTTTATTCTTATCTTGAAAAGGAAACAGAATTGTTCAGTATTGGCGGTTCAAAAACACAGGTTCCTTTAGCGCTTGCCTATTCGGTTGATGCGCGGCGGTTCATAGCGTCCTATTCCAATGGAAGGATTATTTTTTACGACCTTCCAAAGTATTTACCGCGGGATACCATCAAAACCAATACTCCGGCAAATGAATTGATTATGAGTCCGAACAACTATTTTGTAGTATCCCTTTCGGAAAAGAAGGCAGATGTCTGGAACATCGAAACCAAAGCGCTCCGCACTTCGCTGTCGTTCGATTCGAAAGCCAACGGCGCGGCTTTTTCAGCCGACGCTTCCATGCTGGCTGTCACTACTTCAAACAAAGTGCTGATTTACAATACCCGAAACTGGGAACTTATTCAGCGGATAAACACAGATACGATAACACGTTATCCTACCTTCAACACCGATAACAAATATTTATCCTACATTCAAAATGACGACCCCGGCATCATCGTCTTTTATAATGTATTCAAACAGGCTGTAGAACATCGCATCAATGAGTCGGGACAAATTGGCGGGCTTAATTTTATCAATTCCCACTCGACGAAAACGCTGGTTTCCAGTCGTCCGAAAGAAATGGTAATTTGGGATACAAAAGGGCTTGCACCCTATTATGGCAAGCGGCTCAACGACGAAGTGGACAAAATGATGAATGGCTGGATAAAAATGATGGACGGCGAATCGATGGCAGATTATCAAATCCGCGTCAATGATTCGACGCGTATCGCACAAACGGAACAGTTCCGGCAGGAAGTGGCAACCGGAATGGCAGGCAACCGGCTATCGCTCGAAAGCCCTTTTGCAGGCGATTATGACAACGCCGGTGGTTTGTTGGCTATTAATTTTGCCACTCTTCCTTCCATTGCGCTCCCTGTGCCTGCCGGCGAAGTAGGCGATTTTAAGAATCCGGGCAAACTGAAATTTTCCAATGCGGTATATGCTCTTCGCGACAACGACGAATTTGAACTGGTTTATGTAGAAGTCAAAAACGAACTGAACGATAAGGTTTATATCTATGACCAAATCGGACGCACCAAACTGACGTCTATGGAAACCGACCTGAATTTCGTGCCGCTTAATATTCTTCAACAAGCCGCTGCCGAAGAAGTCAAGCTCGCCGAAACAAAGGAAGAAATTGTTGCCGCCGACAAGCAGGACAAACTGATTACGGAAAATACGCTTATCAATGTAGATACCAAAGTTATTCCCGATGTGGATGCCAACGGCAATAAGATTCTGAATTATCAGGTCGGTTATAAATATGAAGTAATCAACAAAGAATTTTCTGCAAAAGAAGATTTTCCTTCGGGCGTTTACGACATACAAAAGTCGAATGCAGCCTTGTCGCTGATGAAAATTATCAAACAATCGTTTGAAGAAGGCGATTTTGCCAAGTATTTGACGGAAGGCAAGCGCGTGAAAGTAACGATTACCGGTACGGCAGACGGCGCGCCCATCAACGGAAAAATCAGATACGACGGTCGTTATGGCGAATTTACCGACGAATCGTATTACAACAATGGCGAACTGCAAGCGATGACAGTTACCCCTGCTACCGGCATTACCACGAATCCGCAATTGGCATTTATCCGTGCGGCAAGCGTAGAAAATTATCTGACGAAAAATATTTCCACGCTTCAAAATACAAAGAACGACTTTACATATAATGTAGAAGTATCGCAAGAGCGCGGCGGAGAGTATCGCAAAGTTTTAATTCAATTTTTAATTATTGACGCTTTCAAACAGAAATAAAAGATGAAACGTTTTGGAGTCCTTATTCTTATTTCAGTCATATACTCCTTTGTTCTTCAAGCTCAAACAACAGATGATGCTTTGAGGAGAGGCAATCAGCAATACGTTCTTTTCGAGAGCGAACGCGACAAGGGAACCGATATGGATGCAGCATATAATTTATTGTTAGACAGTTATGCAAACTTCAAAAAAGTGGCGGAAACGGCGTCCGACGATACGCAACGCAATACGGCAAAGGCGCGTTTGAAAAGCGCTTACGCATGGATTGAAAAAGCGACTATCTATTATGCCGAAAAAAATAACGCCGGCAAGACTTTACAATTTGCTGTTCCATACGTGGAAATACCGAAAATGGCGATTCTTCGGAGCGACGCGTTGCCCCGAAGCGCTCAATATCCGTCTATTGTGTATTATGCGGGTGTGGCAGCCTACAAATCGAATCGTCCGGAAGATGCGGCTCTGATGTTCCGCGAATACCTCACGACCGGTAAAGAAGAATATGAAAAGGACTCCTTCATGTATTTGAATCTTATTTATCAAGCGCAAAAGAATTACAGCGAACAGGAAAATATTCTTGTAAGAGCTAATGCCAAGTATCCGCTTTCGCTCGATTTCCTCTACAATTTAGTTAATGTATATATTGGCGCTAAAAATATGGATAAACTATTAGGCGCAATAAATAAAATTCTGGAAGTAGATCCGAACGACGAAAAGGTACTGCCCATCAAGGCGCGGCTGCTCGAAAGCACAGGGAAAAACAGCGAGGCGCTGGAAATCTACCGGCGCCTCTCCACCCTGTATCCCGATAACTTTGAATTGAAAACAGGCTTGGCGCGCGCCAATTTCAACAAAGCGGTGGAAATCATCAACTCGGGAGCGACCGTTTACGACGATATGGAGTATGCGAAAATACGGTCGGAAGCGATGAATTATTTAGATGAAGCTCAAAGGCTTTTCCTGCAAATATTAGAAAAACAGCCAACGGCGGTACAATATATGCAGGGCTTGTCCGGCGTGTATAAATACCTCAATTTGACGCCGGAATATGAAACCATCAATAAAATTATTGATGCCAAAGGCAGTTTTGAACGCTTTCCTGAACTTTTAGCGGAATACAAACTCACCCATTTGTCGGATACGGTGCAAGTGAAGAAAGCAGATACGCCTTCTGCCCCTGTTCCGGTCAATCCTGCCAAATTGGTCATTCAAATCAATGATTTTTCCGATTCCAATCAGAACAAAGTGATTGATGCCGGCGAAGGTTTTTTCATTACTTTTACTATTGAAAATCAAGGTCAAGGCGATGCCTTCAATACGCGCATTCGCCTTTCGGAACAACAGGGACTTGAACAGTATTTCGACGGCGCTAAGGAAATGGACGGAGGGCGTATTGAGGCAGGCACATCCAAACAATACACCATGCGGTTCATAGCCAATAAGGATTTACCCGCCGCATCCGCCGACATCAATATCTATGCTTTCGAAGCCAACGGTTTCGATGCCGACCCTGCCGTCTTGCAGGTTCGCACGATGGATATGCCGCTGCCCCGTTTGACGGTAGCAGATTATCAATATACCGCCAATGAAGGAACATCCATCAAGTTGGGCGATAAAGGAAAACTGCGCGTAGCCATACGCAACAACGGAAGCGCTCCGGCTACCAACGTGCGAGTCAACTTTTCTCTTCCCGACCAGATATTCAAAGCATCCGAAACCGAATTGCAATTCGACAGCATCGCTTCAGGAGAGGTGAAAATTATGGACTGCGATTTTCTTGTAAATAAACGCTTCGACAAAGATTCTATCGCCATTCTGATGGTAGTTACCGAATCTTCCAAATCGGCATACATCAATGATACGTACAAAGTAAAAATAGGACAGTATTTAAGTTCTGCTACCTCCATGAGAATAGAAGGTACGCCGGATGTGCCGAGGCCGGTTACGCAAAACAGCAATTTCTCGCTGTCGGATTTCCACAGCGATTTACTCGACTCCATTCCCGACGGCGTCCCTCATCCTAACCGGTACGCAATAATCATCGGAAACGAAGATTACAGCCGCGCCGGAGAAAATGCCGAAATCAATGTGCCTTATGCTGTAAACGATGCAAA
>JGI20166J26741_11122227_pt1 | contig 14333 bp, 19 predicted proteins | sample TergutCu122P5_FD_26741 | JGI IMG/M metagenome (IMG submission 26741)
TTGCGAGTTGTGAACTGCCGGCGCGCTGTCGGGGGGAGCTTGGATGTTTAGGGTGAGGGTGCCGATGCGGGGGGTTAGGGAGAGCCAGAGGGAGGGGGTGGAGGCGCTGAAGTTTCTAGTTCCTAGTTCCGAGTTCCTAGTTGGCGCTGGCGCGCCGGGGGCGGGGGCGGGGGGGAGTTGGACTTGGGCGGAGCCGGTTAGGGGGCGGGTGGGGCTGTAGATTTCTAGGTAGAGGAGGCCGTCGTTGTTGGAGACGCGGCGGACACGGAGGTCGGGGGGCGGGGGTTGGGAGAGGAGGATGGTGATTGGATTTTGGATTTTGGATTGGGGATTTTGGATTGGGGGCGACTGCGTCGCGCTGGGCTGGCGGGACGCAGGCGGTTCCATATCGGGAAGGGCGATGATGGCGTCCTTGTTGGCGGGGGGGGTGACGGGGGCGGAGATTTTGGATTGGGCGAGCAGGGTTTTCGTTTGTGCGGGGGCGGGGGTGGCAGGGGTGGAGACGTCACTGGGAACAGGAAGTGCAACTGGCGAGGACAGTTCTTTCTCCGAGCTTAGAGAGTCGGAACCGTTCTTGTTGCCGATGGAGTGAGAGCAAGCAGCAAGCAGCAGGAGTGCGACGGCAAGGGCTGCGATCAGGAGGTTATTTCGCTCTAGTCGACAGGATATGTTATGAATTATCATTTTTTGTTCGGTGGCCCCTTCGTCTTGCTATTCGTTTTAACCTTCGGCTGACTTTGCGGCTGGATCGTCGGTTGACTCGATGATTTACTCGCGCCTCCGTATTCAGCCTTGACCGGCCCTTTCGATAGCACTGAGCCATCTTCTTTGGTTACGTCTATCCAATACCAATAATCGGAATTTGAATCAGTTAGAGAGTCAGTAAAATCCCCACTCCTCTCTGTGGATGTATGAACTTTCGTCCGTTGATTTCGCCCCTGTAAAAATTCAGGTTTGTGACGCCGCCAAATGACAACATTTCTGTATTTTCCATTCGGTAAATCCCAATCGACAATAACGGATGATTGAGTGCGTTGCGCGTTGAAAGTAATATCTTTTGAAACGTCGGTATATTCTCCCGTTTTACCGGTATCCGCCTTGGCTCGTGTCGGCCCAATACGCTTTGATTTTTTATCGTCAATTTGAACGTCTAGCCAATACCAGTAGGCATACGTATTGGGCACGGTATCCACATATTCCGTGCTGCTTGCAGGCAGGCTCGCGACAACCTGCCTGTTTTTCGCCAAGCCTACGTCATTCCTGAGAATACTAATCCCCTTGCAGGCAGAAAAATCAGCATTCCACCGGATAGTCACTTTCTCGCCTTTTCTGCTTACAGAGAAAACATCATCGGGTTCTATCTCTGTTTGTCTTAGGTTTAACATGGCGGGCGTTTTTGCTGACGCCACATTTTTGAGAGCGGTTTTACCCGCTGGCTGTTCGGTGTTCGGACGGTCACTAGCGTTTTTCCCGCAGGCCGTAAGCAATAGCGCAAGCGCCATTAATGGGACTATGATTCTAGTTTTCATGGTTTCGTGGGTGTTTATTGTTGTTGGTTGCTGGACAAAATATTTTGTTGCCGATGAGCAAAAATGCGTTCCCTTTGAACTCCATCCAGACTCTTGTTAATATAACAATCATACCAAGCGTTGAATGGGTCGAACTTTCCCAAAAGTGCCATGTTGCTCAATTTGTCTGCTCCTATTAAAAGCAGATAATTGTTGTTGTTTGCAGGATTCTTGAATACCTCCGCAAACGCGCTCGCAGTTGAAGATGATAACTGGTCATCCGAAGTATCATAAGGAGCTATGCTACCGGCATACTTGGCTGCAAGCCTGCTCCAAACGGCATTGCTTTCTGCATTGCCAACCAGCACGAGGGAATACTTCTCGATTTCATCATCCGTGATTTCAGTATCTTTTTTATGGCGAAATGTCGCATCGAAAAACTGATCGCGGTATTGAGCTTTGAGATTTTTGATGGCCGCATCCATGAACTTTGCCTCCTCGGGCGCAACGTGTGTGCCCTCGACAACTATGAAGGGCGTCGCGAAAACCTCGGAAATCGGGCCGGCAAACCCGCTGGCCGCCGGAATATCGGCTTTGACGCAATCAGGATGCTCATTCTTACAATCGGTGAGAAATTCGAAAATCGAATTCCACAATCCATGCTCAAGCGCGCGCGGCCCCAAAGCAAATTTGATGTCGCTTCTTTTCTGCAGTGCGCGCCCGAGAAATTCCCTTGATATTGCAATTTCTCCATGATGCGCTCCCCTGCTTCCATCGTTCAGGACAAAGACCTTGATATTTCGGTTTGCTATAATTTTATCGGAGGGGTTGATCGCCTGAATCCATTCCTTGACTGAACTGGCCGCTTCTTTTACTATATATCTATCAAAATATGCCCTGTCATAAACAATGGCTGCAAAGCGATTAGGGTAAGTTGAGGCCATGCGACCTGCATGAAAACCGCCGTCGCAAGTCCCATAAAGACTGACTCTCGAACTATCAATGCTGTGGCGCTTTTCCACGTCCTCAAGCGCAGCCTCCACATGCGCGGCCTCGTATGTCCACCACTTTGGGGCGCTTTTATATCCAGGCCACAAGACCGCAAATCCATATTTCTCGGCGAACTTGCTTATTTGAATCGCATCACGGTGGGAAGCCACAAACGGACTCTCAAGAAACGGGCGTTCAATTATTTTAAGCGATGTCGGCATGACGACAACCAAGGGCAGTTTTTCACCAGCCTTGTGTGACGGCACAAACAGCCGGTAGAATTGCTTGGAGTTGTCTACCTTGGATATAAAACCCATGAGCCTCAAGCCAGTCAGTCCATTGAATATGTCGTCACTACCTGCTTTCTTCAAGTTAATAAATTCGGCCAGATTACCAAGTGTGAACAAAATCCTCTCCGCCCAAGACCTGTCCATCGGTGTATAATTTTCCCCTCTGAAAAGAATTTCTGCCCTTCTCAACTGCGCATCCACATTAAGTTTTTCGTCAGCCTTCCACGGTAATTCATTAATCGCCCCTGTGAGCGTTTCAGCCATCTTCTTGGGATCACCAACTAGAAAGTATTCCTCGAATGTTTCCTGTTCCGGCTGGTTTGATTTATAAGTAATCTTATAGATTCCCTCACCGAGAATCTTGTTGCCGTCCCTGACAGTGGCCCCTCTTTGTGTGGCATCTATCTTAAACATGTCCTTCCCATTGAGAACATCATGTATTTCAACACCAACAGTCATGCGACTTAGACGGGCATCCCATGTTATGACAGGCAGTTCAAAAGTATCCCCCACTTGGCTGTAAATTAGTTTGCGTAAGAATCCCCATGACCGACTCAATGCCGCCTGAAAGTCCTTTGATTGGTCAAGAATCAGAGACATTCGTAGGTGGGGCTGCCCCTCGCTGGAGAATATTTTCAACGTAACCACGTTCTCACCGGCTTCAATATCCACTGGAATCAGCATGGTCGTCCCAAGCTCCACATTGCCGTCAGCGGACACCTCGCGCACAAATTTTCCATTGATATACAAGGCAACGGTGCTTTCCGTGTCGATTTCAGCAACGGCCACCTGTTTTGATGGTGAGAGGGCGCGGAACGCAAACAAGGAAACTTGGTTGTCCCTCCATCCTATTCTGTTGTAAATTTCAGCCTCGGTGTCAGGCGTCATTTGTTGGGGAACGGAACCCTTCAGCAAGGGCACACTGGGTTCAATGTGAAAAGTCTTCCGGCTGTCATCATAAGTCAGGCGCACAGTATCTCTCCATAAGCGCTCGGCCTTACCTTTGCTGCTCTTCACAAATCCATCAGAAAGCGCCCAGGAACCGAGGTAGTGATATGCCGTGATATTTGTAGCTTTATCGGATAGTTCCAGCAAAGGCAGTTCTTTGCTTGTAGAAGATGCAGTTGGCTCGTTACCGACCCTATCGATGCTTATCGCAACTGCTATAACAAGCAAGCAGATGCTTACCGGTAATACATGTTTGAATTTTGTGAGATGAATTTTCATTTTTGCACAAGAATTGAGACGTTTTATCACGAGTTTTCTGCATTTGGCGGCGTCTGCCTAGGTTCAGCATACATTGCTATCATGCAAAGTGCGATGAACAACAATACCCAATCCCGAAAAAATGTAATCCACATGGAGCCTATGGATGCTTCGCCTCCCGCAAAGCAACCGCAGTCTATCGGCTTCCCAATCCATAAGGCATAAGATATGGCGCCTATAAAAGTAATCAGTAGCAGGCAAAACAGCCAACCCATGACACGAGGTTTGATTCCAAAAACCAAGCAAATGCCCGCTCCTAGTTCCGTCATTGGAAGGCCCAGCGCCAGTATGTTCACCAGACCATTGGGCACCAGATGGTAATTTCTGATGGCGGCGGCAAACGCATCCGGTTGTAATATTTTCACATAGCCGGCGACAATGAACACAATGCCGACTATGGCTCTTGGTATGAATTTGATTAAAATTGACTTCATAATTCGTGAAAATTAGTATTAATTTGTGTAATCCGTGGTTGGTTTTATGGTTTGTTTTTGCTCGTTTTGCGCCTCTTTGGGGCCAAATGGTTTGTTAGTTTATTTTTCGATTTCTCTTCCTGTTTCCTCCCATTCCGCCCAGCCTCCTGAAAATATGGAAATCTGGCTATATCCAATCTGCGAAATTTGTTCCGCGACAGTCTCTGCGTTCTCACAGTTTTTGTCAGCGCAATAGACCACGATAATCCGGCTCGTTGGGACACCGGAAAGAATCCTGCGAGCCTCACCGTTTAATTCCTTGGTTGCAGCGGGTAGTGATATTGCGCCCGATATATGACCCATTTTGTAAAACAAGCCTGGTCTAGCATCTATGATAAGGACATTACCATTTTTCATAAAAGAGTCCACGGTATCGGCGTCACAATATGCCCATTTCGCCTTTTTTTCCCCGATTTTACTCAGGGCCCTCGCTTTGATTCGTTCAAGGCGGGATTCCGAACCCCAAATTTTCAACGGCTCGCTTCGGAAACCATTGACGAGCAGGGCAAGGGCAGAGAATACCACGAAAGTGATACCAACACTTACAATCTCCTTTGGACTTGGTCTAAGTTTTGAAAGTAATTTTTTCATATTTGTGCTTCTTGTGCCTTTTCGTGGCTAAATGGTTTTTGTTTTTAATCTAAAACGCCCTCACCCTCATTCTATCGGTAAGCCCAAGATAATCCCATTTTTTAGTGATTCCGGTTTCAATTTGTGTCCAGCGAACTTTGGTTAAGTTGCCGCCGTAGAACACCTCGTAATTATTTATGCCGTCGGAACAGAGCATCGGAGGCAGGGGAACATGCGGTCGGCTGTGCATCATGCGCGCGTCTCCCCATTTCCAAGTAGATGCTTTTCCGTCGCAGTTTGCGCCCGTCAGGAGGCCATCGGTATAGGCAAAAGTCATGGTAAGCCCATTGCTTCCCTTTATACCCGTCAGAATCCCGTCGTCATTGCGCAAAAAATTTATGCGTTCGGTTGAGGAGTCTATTACGCTTAATCGCCCGTTTTTATCGTAACTGAATTCCAGGGTTGTCTGCCCGTCGGGTTGACTTATTACAATGCGTTTCAAATCCTTACCTTCATAATAAAACCGTTGCCGCATCCCGCGAAGCTGCGCCTCTTCCAATTGACCGCCGCCATAGATGTAGCGCCTCACACCATCCGTTTCGCCGATGAGCAGTTTATCACCTTCGATTTTCCTGATGCTCCACTTCGCATTTACTTGGGCAGGCTGCATATTCAGCAAAAACCCCTTACCCTCCAAATCCCACCAGACATAAGAATCTTTGTCTCGCTGGATGAGGCTTGTCGTGGTGATTGGCAGATAAAAGTCGCTGAAATACCTGCCGCCATCGAATGCCAGCATGTGAGCCAATTTCAACGTGTCGCCTGGCAAACCATCGCCCATGTTAATCACAAACGGTTTCAAGCGTGGCGACCCGTCTGGAGCTATGCTTAACGAGTCGAAAGGAATGGATTGATTGACTCTGATAAAGGCCACACCCCATGTGCCCGCGACCAGCACGACCGCGGCAAACACCAGTAAATATAATGTGACTTTTTTAAGCATCAAAGAAATTATTTTTTAGCCCCAAAGAGGCGCAGAAAGCGCGAAATAGAATTTGTTATCCACAGATGACACAGATGAACACAGATAAAGGCACTCTGCCGATTCGGTATCTGTGTAAATCTGTGTCATCTGTGGATTAAAACAGTTTGGTTTGTTGCATAGTTTCATTTTTGTGCTTTCTGTGCCTCTTTACGGCTAAATGGTTTTAATAAAATTCCAAACTATCTTCATATTGCCCTCATCCAAAAAACCGTTTCCTTCTAGAAATGTAATCGGGCATCCGTTTTTTTCCGCCCATTCCTTCCAAGCCGCCGTCACATGCCAGATGTCGTTTTGTGGTAAAAACAATTGCCGGACTTTTGGCTGGCCATTCGGTGGCGATGTAGGGCAGACGAAAACAATGCGCTGTCCATCCTTTGCGACGCGAGTTCCCCAATCCCTTATCCGTGCCCCAAGCACGAGGACATTTTCGCCGGCGCAACTGATGAAATCCGCCTCCGGCTCAAGAACCTGAACAACGCCGGAATAATCCACATCCTGAGCAAGCGTATTGCGGATAGGCCGCCCATAGTTTGCACCAAGTATTCTGTAGTCTGGCGCTAATGTCAGGTTGATTGTTTTCGCCGAAACCCCGGCTTTGTGCAGCAATACATTGCCTGTGGCGACACGGTTGACGCGAATACTCTCATTTCTGAGCGCATAGACACCGCCAAGATATAATGAGAACACGCAGACGACACTGGCGATTGTGGCGAACAAGAACGGTTTTCGGAAGATAGCACAGACATGGCGGACTGTCGTTGACGCTCGAACCTTGTCTGTGCTATTCAGTTGTGAAGTTTTAGGCACAGACAAAAGTGTCTGTGTTACCTTATTAATACAAAACACCACCAGAATCAAAACCGCAACCGCAAGAACCACAAGCGGCAGGATATAATAAATCGTCGAATACCCCACATTGGCCAGAGCAAAATACACAATGATTGCCGCCGCCCCCGCAAGTAACCCCTTGCGCGCCGGCGACATGCTACTAGCCAAATAATGACAAAGGAAAATGCACAAAAACAATCCGAACAAAATAACCCCAAGCATTGGCAGCCCCCCTTCCACAGCAATGTTGAGATACGAGTTTGTCATGCCCCCATGCAATGTCTGCGAGGACAAATCTTGATACCAATTGTCATAGTTTACCCCGGCGCTGCCATCGCCCCATCCCGAAAACGGCCGGTCCGCAATCATCTTCAACCCGCCAGTCCACAGCGTAACCCGATTCAAAATCGACTTGTCCCCCTGCGCCGCAATGAGAAACCGCCCCCAAGCACCGGTTGCAATCAATGCAATCCCCAACACTGCCACTCGCAACCATGTGTTCTTCATGCCCCTCACTACATCCCACCAGCCCGCCAAAGGTAAGGACGGCTCTCCTAGCCGTCCGCTCCCGTCCTGTCGCCTCTCCCCAATCCACCCAAACGTAACCGCCGAGCAAATCCCCGCAAGTATTGCCCAACGGGAAAATGTATAGACCAACAACATCAAGGTGGCACATTCCATGATCCAAACTAGATGAATTATTTCACTTGGAAATTTTTCATTTTCAATACACCAAGCTAATATCCAGACAAAAGGTAGCAACATGCCAATCATGACGGCAGCCTCGTTTGGATTTGACCACCAGTAAGACAAGCGGGGAAGATTGTTGTAATGATAAAGGCTCACACTAAGGTTCGTGTTGATTTGTTAAGGATTTGTTTTTAGAGAAAGTTGATATTAATTAGGCTAATTTACACAGAATATGACATCCGCTTAGATTGCTTTGATTTTATTTGTATCAATGCCAGGCAACTCGCAGACTCGTAGATGTGTAATCGGTGTATCAAAGTTTATCACGCTTTTCACTGACGTAGGCTATCACATTCAATCCCTCCGGAGGCCCAGCAGGATCGGTTAATATTTTAATCATATCTGTGCATTTTACTTGTTTCTTCGGACGCACAAAGACAACATAATACCTTCCTCTTCCCGCATCAACGACTGATTCAATAGATTCAACACGCACATCAAAATACTCTTGGTTCACAATGACATTAGTAACATGGAACGACTTCGACTTGCCGGCACCAGCTTTGAGTTTTATTATAAACCGCCTCTCTGTCATTTTTTCTCCCAGTTGCCACCTAAGCATTTTGGGCGTTAAAGTTATGTATGCCGGTATTGTAATATAACCCTTGAGCATATACAAACCATCTTTTTCAGTGGTTTCCACGGCGATTCCAGCATATGCCCTTCCCTCTTTACCTATTGTATCTACAGTAACGTTTATGAAACCGTTTTCCCCGGGTGAGATGACGTCTTTGCTAATCTCAGAACTGCTACAACCGCAGCTCAATTCGACTTTGCTGATTGTAATTGAATCATGTCCTTGGTTAACAAAATTATATGTAAATTTGACATATCGTTGTCCTTGCTGCAGAACAGCGTTCTGGATCGTTTCACGAAAAACTAATGCCTGAGCCGAAATATAATTACTCGATGCATATAGAATTAGCACTACGTAGAATAAATGTTTTGCCGCCCTAAATGACATAGCTTTGGTATTACTGTTTTCTCACGTTAAAAGACCATATCACAATATCGATCCGAGACATTGTATTCGATGCAGAACCACGGAATCCATTTCCCAAATTTCTCGTTCCAATACATTCGAACACAAATCGGATAAGCGAGATTCTTGACGTTAGTTTTCAGCATATATCTGATGTCTGCGATTAACAACTCTCCATTTTTATTAAACTCCTTATCGGGATCAGAATCACCCCACAAAAATATGGATGGCTTTAATGTAAAACCACATGTCTTTCGGTCGTTCGGAAATGGATCTGCAAGGACCTTAAGTTCTTCTTTGTCGCGAATACTTTTTAATTTATAAAATGATTCACGCGAAACCAATCCCGAAAAATGTTTACTTGAGAAGCCAATTTTTGAAATAAACATCCAATATGCCTCTGTTAGCTCATAATCTGTTAGAGTTTGTAATTCCGATTGTTTAATTCCAGCGAACACATTCAAATAACCACTTATTTTTCCACGCGATTTCAGGCTGATTTTCAAATAGTCTTCAGCGACTTTATTAATTGCCTTGTAGTATTCATCGAATCCCCTCGCGCAAAATGCCTCAATGTTCCAATTTAGTGCTTCGTCCAAAGCCACTTGCTGTTTTGTCGATAATGCCGGATCATCCTGCCCATTGTTGAGTGCTTTTAGATTCAAGCATATCAGATTATCATCACCGTCTCTTAATAACATACTTTCATTTTCGAACCATTTTCTGAATTGCTCTTTAGCCGGTGGCAGTTTTACGGACATCTCCTCACTATTACCAGTCGCGAATAACGTAACTGTTAGTAAACCCAGCCCGATTAGTATGTGTGTTAGAAATTTTTGAATTCTCCCGTTGATTGCGATATCACAATTCCACATAGGCAACCATGGTGTTGGATGTCGAAATTTGGCATCGGAATGAACTACATTTCCGGATAATCCAATTTTTGGGGTTCTGGCCAGTGCAACACACTGCTCTCGCATTGTTTTTATCAAGATTATCAGCATTAAACGGTTATATTTCATATGAGCATTCTTGTGTTTGAAGGTAAAGATACATTCAATTACGGTATTAACTAAAATTAGATTTTGTTAATACCCAACAAATTTGCGCATCACAAATACCATGCGCAAAGTCTCACATTGATTTTCATCACAGTTGTTTTACTGGGCACAAAGCCTTTCATTATTCTTGGAGAACCGAAACGATTTGTGAACTTTACTTTTCACATGCTGGTTTTCTTTTCCACACTTTAGTGCCGTCCGCATTCGTATGGCATTTCCCCAAATCACAATCCCCCTTTTCACCACTGGGACAAGAACCAACCTCCTCACCACATCCGATCACTGTTTCGTCTACGTTTCCGCATGCCTTGAGTTTCTCGATGTATGATCCCCCTATGGTTAATCCAAGTATAACTGTCATTGCTAGCATTATTTTTTTCATTGTTTGTAGGTTTTTGCCATTTTAGGCGTTCTTCAACGTGAAGAATTGGCTGTCCATAGCAAAAATCAAAAATCTCCAATTAGAAAATGAAACAGTAATTAATTAATCACTATTTTACATTTAATATTACGTATTATTTTATTTTGGTCATTATAGCATTAAAAATTTGATTGGCTTTTTCAGCATCCGAACTGTTCCCTTGGTTGTTGATATAGCTACTGATTTCGCCAAATTTTGTTGGTGCTCTACTATTTTTAACTGTATATTCATTTATCGCTGCCTGCACAATCTTCTCGCTAGAACCACTTTTCTTCATAATCATCCCGCCATTATCTGCCAAGGCGAACTCACTTTCCCAAATATCATCCACACGATATGCTTCTTTTATTATCCATCCAGAGTCTCCCCCTTTTGTTCTTTGACCGGAAGTGTTGGTGATATATCTTTCGATAATAGAGGAATCAAAATCTTCTGGCAAGTATTTTATGATATCTTCCATGCCCCGCGGCTTATTACCGTCATTTATTTTTGGGAAATTTTCTATAATTTGGCGTAACTCATTGACTACTTTGGTTTTAGCCTTTTCTCTAAGTCCAGCTAACGCTCTCCTGTAATCCGCTTCGTTTTCTAACTGGCCTTCGGTTACAGCAAGCCAATCTTTAGTGGTCAAAAATTTGAATTCCGGTATGGCGTATTCTGGGTGTCGCTTAATAAAATTTCTTAATTGAGCGATGTTGCCGAGCCAGCGATCCAATTCGTTTTCTTGATTTTCAGTATTCACGGGATTCTCTTCAATCTTTTCCACCGTTTCTTTAGAAATTACCAGCCTTTGCTCGGTGTTTTTTGCCATGTCCTCAAGACTTCTCAACCTTTGCTTAAGTCCCATGATTTCACTGTCACGAATCTTAATCGTCTTCCAAGCCATGTCCCTCTCGCGGTTGAGGCTGGCCATGCTCTTTTTCAGGTCGGTGATATCAGAACGCAACGTGAAGATGTACCCCGCAAAGAGCAGGCAGGCCAATCCAAACAAGATGATGGTAGATTTTTTCATGTTAGTTGGAAGTTGAAGGGCTCGCATGAGTGCGAAGGGAGGGAGGAATTTGTTGCCTGAGGCTAGCATGGGTAGTGGGTGTGGGTGGGTGAGAGAAGAGAGTGTGTGGATGCAGGTTAAGAGGCGGTATTTGGAAGACGTTTTTTATTCTGGAATAAGAGTGAATCAGAAAAATACACGCTGTGCAAGCATGATTTTAAGATTTTTTTAAATTTTTAATTCGTTGATATATAAAGGAATATGTATTTCAAAATCGCCGCAGGTGGTTTTTCGGGGTTATGACGTCCGGCTTGTTTGGCGATGAAAAATTATTCGGGCGGTGGTGCGGGCCGGCTTTGGAATATGCCGGTGCCCGCTTTCTATCATCCCGGAGCCTATCGGCAGCCCTTGCGCCAGCGCTCCTTGGCAAGGGCCCGTTAAAAAACAAACTTTACGAATTACAAAAATAGAACGGGCAAATCCCAAATCCCGAAAACAGCGCCTTAGGCATAAACCTCCTGCGGGAACATTTGTCGCGCTTGCGCCGCAGCCTCATCCAATTCCTGTTTGGTGAAGCGGCGTCCATACCAGCCTTCAAAAATTTGAAGCCGGAGAGATTCCTTTTCGGCAGGGTCGGTGGTTTCCGGCAGTTTGCGGAACAAAGCCATGAGTTCTTCCGTCGAAAGTTCGCGCGGAGCGTCTGCAAGTGTGCGTTTCGTCTTTTGAATTGGCGTGGCGACCGGCATGATGCCGACAGTGTCGCACGCGGCGGCGGCGGGTGTCAAGGCGCGAACGGCGAACGGCGTGATGGCGGCGGCGACGGGGTCGTTCACGGCAAAGTTGTGCATGGGGTTGAAGGTTTCGAGGTTTATCGTGGCCTTGGGGGGGCGGGGGACTCGGGACTGGGGACTTGGGACTCGGGAATTGGGACTTGGGATGAAGGGACGGGGGCGAGGGGGGCGTCGGGTTGTTGTTCGAGTTGGCCCGATTCCAGTTTTTCGATGAGTTTGTCGAGGCGTTGTTTTTTTTCGGGGGAGAGGGGGAGTTGCGCGGAGGCGGAGGCGCGGGCTAGTTGTTGGGCTTCGGTTTTGTAGCCGTGCCTGGAGAAGGAGGGGAGGAGGGCTTCGAGCATGTCTATGTTGTCGGGGAATTTTTGGCAGGCTTCGGTGATGAGGTTTTCGTAGGTGACGGTGGGTTCGATGTCGGTGTGGTCGCAGGCGGCGGCGTAGAGGATGTAGTTTTGGGGGTTGGGTTGGGGTTGCGTGAAGGCGATGGCGAGGGGGGCGAGGACGGCGCGGAGTTGGTCGGCGGTGAGGAGGGGGGCGGCGGGGCCGCCGCCGGAGTTTCTAGTTTCTAGTTTCGAGTTTCTAGTTGGGGCGGGGGACTCGGGACTGGGGACTTGGGACTCGGGGGGAGTGTCAGGGGGCGGGGGAGTGAGGGCGGTTTGGAGGTAGAGGGTGGAGAGGGTGCGGTAGAGGCGGGGGCGAAGGGGTTTGGCGGCGGCGGCGGCTTCCAGCAGGGGGATCGCTTTTTGGGGGTCGCCGTAACGGGCTTCGTTGAGGGCGAGGGTGGCGAGGAATTGGGGGTCTTGCGCTACTTCAGGGAATTTGTCGCGGATGCTGAGGAGCGATTTGCGGGCGCGGGCGCCGGCGTCGATGACTTCATACCAGTCGCTGAGTATGCGCGCGGTGTCGGCACGGCGGGAGTCTTTCAGTTTGAGGGGCTTGGCGGCGGGGTCGGGCGGGGGGAGTTTGATGGTGAAGCCGGGCGAGCCCCAGGGGTTTTTTTTGTAGAGGGGGTCGTCCTGGGCTTTTTCTTGATAGAAGGCATACATGGTTTGCTGAAACTGGGCGTAGGTGGTGTCGAAGAGTTTTTGGAAGGCGGCTTCGCTGATGGTGGAGTTTTCAGTTTTCAGTTTACAGTTTTCAGTTGAGGCAACCTCTTCGAGGTTGGGTGTGTTATTATTCTGATACCCAGGGTAGCCTCCGCTTCGCTGCGGCAACCCTGGGCTATATGAGGAAACGGCTTCGCCGTTTTTGGCGTTCTGCGCACCGGCGTTTCCAGCGGCGGCGGGGGCGTCACTGGTGGCGGGGGGCACTGGCGACGCTCCGGCGGCGGTGGCTAGGACGAATTGTGTGAGGGCGGCGCCCGTGCGGGGGTCGGGGCCGAAGAGGCAGTAATAGAGGAAGTCGTGGGCTTCGCGTTGCATGGCGAGCTGGCGTTGGATGGGGCGCACTTCGTCGGCAAATGGATAATAGGAGCCGGTGAAGATGTCGCCGAGGTCGATGATGGCGGGCGCGAGCAGGAAGTTTGCCCATAGGGTGGCGCGTTTTTTGCCGTCGAGGATGCCGGAGGGGAAATCGCGCGCGGAGTTGATGTCGGCCATTTCGCAGTAGAGGCAATAGCGGCCGAGGGTGAGGGTGTTGCCGTCGATGGCAAACCAGCCGGTGCGGTAAAAGAATTGGTTGCCGTAGACTTTGGAGTTGAAGTCGGGGGGGAATTTGCCGGGGCCGCCGTTGGGGTGGCCGCGCATGGCGTTGAGGGCGGCGGTGAGCCAGGGGGGTGTTTTGCCGGCGGTGCGGATTTGCACGCATTGGTTGAGGTAGGTGACGGCGAGGTCGGCGGCGGTTCTGAGTGTTTTGGCGCGGCCGAGGTTGCCGGCGGCCATGTAGCGTTTGGTGAGGAATTTCACGATGACGAGTTGTTCGTCGTTGTGAGCGCCGAAGGCGGAGACTTTGTAGAGGTTTTGGTATTGTTCTTTGTTGGTGAAGTGCGGGGAGCCGGCCATGCGGGCGTCGAAATCGTCGGGCGTGGAGCCGATGTTGGCCTGGGAGAAGAGGCGTTCGACCATTTCGTCCTGGATGAAGATGATTTTGACGGGGAGGTCGCGTTGGGGGTTGAAGAGGGGGGCGCATTTTTCGAAGAGGGTGATGAGTTTTTCGGCATTGGTAACGATGTCGGCGACGAAGTCCGTTTCGTTGAGGTTGGAGAGGATTTCGAAATGGGGGGTGCGGGCGTAGGTCCAGTGGAAGCGGCGTGCGTTCACGACGAGTTCTTCGAGGGTCAGGACGCGGGCGGCGGTGACTTCGAGGGTGTCCATGGTGACGATGGGGGTGGGAGCGGGGGTGGGGACTTGGGACTTGGAACTTGGGACTTGG
>JGI20166J26741_11123338_pt1 | contig 14331 bp, 6 predicted proteins | sample TergutCu122P5_FD_26741 | JGI IMG/M metagenome (IMG submission 26741)
CAGCGTTGCCAAACGTAGGTCCATATATATACGACGTTAGCATTTCTGGCTTTACTAGGAGCTCCATATGTATACGAAATTAGTAGCCTAAGGGTTAAAACGTGAGAGAAACATGAAGTTATTCTTGTATACCAGTGATACGGTACAGCAGGTTGTAAACGTCGGTTTTTATTCGGGTTATAGGAGACGGAAGTCGGAATTGGGCCAATACCGGTAGCTAAACTTCGGGGTCGGGCCGAATGCTGATATGATGCTATATATGATCTGTGGCTGACAGGTAATGGCTCACAGAGCTTATCCCCCCCATGGCATGACAGACAGCCTCTAGTGGGCCAAGACCTCCTCATTGTCCATGCTTCACTATCACACTCAGACACACCACACTCGATAGGAAACCTCTGGATGAAGGATAGGACCGTCGCAGACCTCTGCCTGACAACACACAACACTCATAAGAGACAGATGACCATGCCCTCGGCGGGATTCGAACCCGCAATTCTAGGAAGAGAGCGGCCGCAGACCGACATAACAGACGGAGCGGCCACTGGGACCGGCTCACAGGACCTCTACAGCAGATAATACTTATTTCGTGGAACTGAATGTCCACAAAAAAACAATAAGTCTACAATTACCCTTCATATATTAGAGCTCAAAACTGTTTTCATGCCAAAAGATGAACGACAATTTCTGAATGGGTTTCCAGGTGCATATGCAAGTACGTCTCATTGTTTGCCCCGTCAACTTATTTCGGACGCGCTCCGTCAGGGCAGGCTTCAGTTGGCAATAAATTTTACTTCTGTTGCTGCAGTAAGCCTTTTTCACAGTTAGGTCTGGTCTATTCTTAGAACGGCATTTTGTTGTTATCTCAGCATCGACGAAGTAGCTGGCCTACCTGCAATGTGGGGCTACTGACAAAATGATATGCGATAACAGGTCATCCCATCTCATTAAACACTAAATATTTTTATAATCACCATCCCTATCTTGTCTCTGTTTTATACCACGCAAATGGTCTATCTTGATAAATAAACCAAATCAATGAGTATAACGGTGATGTTTTAGACTTGCGTTCTGGGTGATACTTGGTACTGTACAAATCTCGGTAGGGTTATGGACTATTCCGTATTAATAACGGTACAGGACACATACGACGGTTCAGACCGGCCCCTACATAGAAACACAAACAAAAACATAGACGAAGAACTTCCAGGCTGAATCGTCCACATCTCCACCGTCGACACCACTTCAAAACCCCGTTTTTAACTATCATTTTAACCATCGTTTTCTAACCCATAGTTTTACGTAACACGGAAAATACGTTTTTTTTTCATAAAACTGAGATCTGAATCTAAAATGAAAGGTTTTTTGTGAGTTCCTTTTATGTGGGTAGCATTAGCATCAAGGTGAGTATGCAGTGTTGGTGAAATGATCTTGAAGCGGAAAACCGAAGTACCTGCCCAAGTGCCACCTGTGTCCAGCACATATTCCACGTGGACTGAGCCGGTATCGAAGCCGGGTTTCCGCGGTGCATACAAACCATTAGGCTTTAAAGGGTTAATAATGTATGGTTATTTCCGTTTTAGACAACGTGTCTGGAAATGTAATGCTTAGGAAAACATGATGTAAAGGGCCGTGTACGTTTTCAGTGTAATTCAAATGTGTATGTTGGTAGACCTGTCTTCATCCATTTTTCGTGGTTTTGGTTGTGTGTCTGTGCGGGAAATTGAGAAGAAAGTACAGTATAGTGCGAGAGAGGCTGTGTTGGGGTGTTTGGGTAAGGGGTTAGATATTTTTTTTTTTTGTAACTGGACTGGTATAAATAGTGAACTGTAAGATTTTATACAAAACGTGTAATCAGTGTATTCCTTTGTACTGAATATTTATACACGCTACTGTGTTACCGGTATTTGCGTTACGCGTTAATCGTTCTATTGAACACATATTTGAAATTTTTGAGGACGACTTATAACATATCAACTTGAAAAAGAGTGCTTAATTACTGTACGTAATGCTGTCAACTTAGGTAAGTGAAGTTAGTATGCGAAAGAAGGTTAGGAAAGAACTATTTCTCCATAAGAAACAGGTGCTTGAATAAGATCTGACAATTTCACTGCAGTTAGTTTTAAGATTACAGACTTGGGGGACATGGCGCCTTGTGGTTTGAAAACTAGGTACTAGTGTACTCTGATAATTGAGGCAGTGGCTTTCTCCGAAACGTTGGTGCCTATTCACCCGACCATAAAACGTCAATTCCCAGAAGACTGTCATCTTGATTAGGTGCTTAAATGTTCATCAAGTGAAGGTTTTGGAGAACAGCCTTTGATGTTCTTGTCCGAATCCAAAGATGAATATGTCAAACTCAAAATCAACTCTTCTACTGCACTGTCCTGTTGACAAACGTGGTGTATGTAGTGTCACGTTTGGTAAGAACGAATCACTAAATGTTATGGTTTGGCGCTTTCCAACAAAATGTTGCAAAATGCGTCTGATAGCTTTGTTTTGGTTGTTCACAGGTAACAATGTGAGAAATGCTGCACGAATTTTCAGAAATTTTATATTGTGGGGTTTTACAGCAGTGCCTATTCCGAATTTGGCTTAAGTCGGACAAAAATAACGGACTGAATGCATGGGGCTCCAAATTGCGTTCTTCGCGCATATTGAGAGCAGTAGGTTAAATATTTATTGGGGCGAAAAATGTTTTACGCAAATTTCAAGAGAAAATCGAAACGCATGGGTCCGGTGATATTTGTTCCGTCGAGTCTTGCGGTTTGTCAGCTAATTAGCAGGGAGCCAAATTTCCAAGTTTTTTAAGAACACACGATACGGCCGAAGGCCCGTATTGTCGCTAATAATCGAAGTCACGTCCCGTATAGGTATGGGTATATATAAATATGATCAGTAATAAAAGTATGATTGATAGTTCTGCTAAAATCGGCGTTTTATTAAAATTTCATCTTTGTATCTTTTTATGGCATGTTTCCTTCAAAATTTCCTGTTGGTCTGCCCTTCGGCCTGTAACAATTCAAATGCTGAACGACTTGTAATTTGGTAATCGGGAGTTCTACTGAAACTTAGTCATATTCAAATTTTGCTTGAAGTTTTATCCTAATATGAGATGCACGTTTTGTACCTGCGTTTATGCATATTTGGAGCATAACTCACTAAATATTTGTTGGAACAAAAAGTGTTGCAGAAAAACAAAACACATGGTAAGTAAACATTCTCTGTAAGTGTTGGTGTTTTGCACCAAATTGTTACACAGTGCATGCAATTCATTTTCACCACCTTGGAACCCCAAATCTCACATTTCTCATCCTATTTATACATTCTATATAGTGCAGTTCCATCTGATAAAAAAGCTCATATTGTGGCCGGCATGTCACAAGCTGCGATGCTGACATGAGCACTCTAATCCTTGTGATAAACTGTTCTGCATTTTTGTTCTGTTTGGTAGTAGATTACAGTTTGCTACATTTATTTTATTTGTGTCCTTTGCTTGAATGACAAGGATTTGGATGAAATGTGGTACACAAAAAGTTATCAGACAGATTTTAGCTTGTTTCTTTGTTACATGTCTTTTTATATGAAATTTAAATTTAAACTTTAGTAACATATGTCATCTTCTTGCTGTTCAGTAGTATATCAGTGTAAAAAAGCTTGATGTGAATGGATCTGGTGACCAGTTTTGTTCATTCAAGTCTTATTTCTGCCCTCTGAATTTACAGGGTTTTCATAATGTGGTGCTGTGTAAGCCTAGCATCAAAACTGAATGTGTCTGGGCCAGCTCATTTTTACCATCATGTTTACAGCTTCATAATTTGAAAACCCTATAACACACTATCTTTGTTGTATTGTCTGTGTTTTGCAACTGTATAAAATATGAAACTGCCATTGCTGTGTGTGATCTTAATAAATAACTATCCTTGACATTTGATCATTTAATGTGTAGAAAATAATATCATTGTCTATTCCATGAATAATCATTATGTACACTGTTTGCTGTTTCAGGCTTTACCTGGGAAAAACTAGATAAAGTAAGACTTTACAAAGATGGATACACCGAATCAAAATGTGAAACATAAAGATCAAACTAAACTGTTTACTGACTGCAGTTCAAGGCCTCAAGGATCTCAAACAATAATGTGGTTTCCTGGATCAAAGAAACACACTGAAGTGGATATACATATTGACACAAATGTGTCAATTCCGGTCTCCAAGGTTGTAAAATTGAGCATTGGCTGTTGTACTGCTCTTTTTATTTTGAATATCTTATTTGTAACTGCAGCAATGAGATACCAGAATTCAGAACTTTCTTTGATGGAACAGAAGGTCATGGTTTTGAACCACAAAGTAGAGCTTATGGCTGTGACTTCGGACAGTTTACGTCAGAGCATTGTTATGCTGCAGGACAGAATGAACACTCTGATGAGTAAACACTGCAGTGTGGCAGGAGATGTAAGTGCGAATTACCAAGGCTCAGAACATTCACAGGAAATGGAGGTTGCCCCAAGTACAGATTTGAAGTTCTTAGTTAGCAATAATTTCAGTTTATTAGAACTAGGTGGTAACATGTTGAACGTGGATGGTGGTCTGAAGGACAATGTGGAACTGGAAAATGTGGATTTGATGAACAGAACCATAAGCTCAAGTGCTGAAGGTGCTGATTCCCAGTTCAGTTATGCTAATGATACATCTGTTGACACATTTAATTCCATATTTACAAATGACATTGAAACAAGTGGCAGATTGCAGGAGCTCAAGTTAGAAAATGTTACTGATAATTCCCAGGGTCATGTTGTGGACATCCTCTTTCAAGCTGATGATTCTTCAGGCTATGAATATGATGAGACAGAAGGCATGAGTATGGGAAGAGCAAAGCGTTCTAACAGAAGAGGTAATGAGAGGCTATCAGGAGGTCGACGTCACCTGAACAACAAAAGAAAGAATGGTGGTACATTGAATTTGCTTGCATTTCAGGATGCTTGAAATGGGGCTAGCATGACATGGCTTGTCCAGCTGTAATTGTTTTTGTTTGTTGTGTCACTTTTCAAACTGCATCTTTGCCCTTTCTTGGCTTCATCATAGTCTTGGTGATAAATTCTGAATGAGATGTGAAATTCTCACTTCAGTGACCAATGAAGTTGACTTTTTCTGGGTTGGACTTCCATGCAGATTAGTACCATCAGTACCAACACTTTGCAGGAACCTAAAATGTTGATACCTCTATACCACTGTACACAGTATTGCAACTCAGAAGACAGTTATCGTAACACATTTTGACTGTAGTGGCTGTGGATAATGCATTTTGTTTGCAGATTTTAAGAGTGGGAAATATAGTATCATTCCTCATTTATATCCTCTGTATGAACCACTATGAAAATTAATATGTGGTATTTTTTTGGACTTATAATGTGGAGCGACATGCTGTGTTCCCACCAAACATTATTTGGGTGATCAAATCAAGGATAAGATGGGTGGGAAACCTGTGACATGTGTGGGGGAGAGGAGAGGTGCATACAGGGCTTTTGGGGCTAAACATGAGGGAAAGAGACCACTTGGCAGACCTAGGCATGGGATGGAAGAAAATATTAAAATGTATCTTCAAGAAATAGGATGGTGGGGTGGATGGACTAGATTAATCTGGCTGAGGGCAGGGACAGGTGGTAGGTTCTTGTGAATAAGGTGATGAACTTTGGGGTTCCATGAAATGTGGGGAGTTTATTTGACCAGTTGAGGACCTATTAGCTTGTCAAGAAGGACTGTACTCCATGGAGTTGGTTAGTTAATCAGTTTAATTAGTTAGGTCTGGTTGGAACCAAATTTATTGTTTTGAGGACAGTTGGATTCCACTGTTTGAAAAAGTATTACAATCTTTGCTGAAGTACAGTAGATTTCAAGGTTTTCTTCCAGGACATTAATTCAATTAAGCGTACAGTTTCATTAAATTAATGAAACTTGTCTCAGAACTGCATGACATTGTCCCATATTGGAAGATTATCTTAAGCTACTTCTGTACTCTTGGGACTGACATTTAATCGGGGGCATATTTTGACCCTGGTGGTGTGATAATGAGTGGGCCTCCATATCCCACATATATCTGATACGTGTTGTACTAAGAAAGTAATTTTGCAGTAGTCTGTCAGTTCTTGAATGCTAATGGTTGGAGTGCAGCTGTTAGCTGGGAGTGTACCTGTGCCATAATGTGCTGCATTTTTTAAGTAAGTGGATGAATTTTTTAAGCTTAGCATGTCAAATAACACCATTTGAAATTTTCTAATGAGAGTATGACAAACATAGGATCCGATGAACCCATCAGTTTTAAGGTGTCATCCCTGTTGTGTTAAGTCAATAATACAATATATATAGTGTGTATATACTTACATATACATACAGTCAAAAACACAACAATTTGTCAGATGGTATCACTATGTAATATGCAACACTATGCAATATACAGCTACATGTTTTGGCCTTGTAAGTGGGCTTTCTACATGATAAGCTACTCATCAGTGTAAATGTTAACAACCTATACAAATCCCACAAGATATAATGTAAGACAGTAAGACAAGATCTTGCCCCCCCCCCCACTCCTATTGTTTAGTCAACTTACTGGTTCTACGAACAACCTGATGATGGCCCACTTACAAGGCCGAAACATGTGGTTGTATATTACATAATGTTGCATATTACATAGTGATACCATCTGATAAATTGTTGTGTTTTTGACTGTATGTATATGTCAGTATATACACAATATATACATTGTATTATTAACCCATCTGTTGGTACGGAAAGCAAAATAGGCAGAATGGCCAACCTGTGGGAGGAGTGGATACCTCATGTAGTTAAAAGCAGTTGACAAAAAAAGCAGAGCTTTGGAATGTGTGAGATTAAAAATTAAATGTGACATCCCTCCCTCCTCCTCTGTAGTGTGGCCTGCAGTTCACTGTACCTCACGTATGTGTGGAAGTTATGTCAGTGGATCCATTATTTTAAATTTTCTTGTAGGTGCAAGTGGCTTAAGATGCACCTGTTCCCCTAAAATACACGTGTGCACACACACACACACATATACATACACACACACATATACATACACACACACATATACATACACACACACACACACACACACACTCTGTAGAACCAAGTATGCAGTTGACGTGGTTTTGAAAAGAAAGGTTTTTGTGACCTGTAGGTCAAGACTAATGCCCATTGTTTTAGGAAATATTCATTTAACATCAGTACAGTGCCTTCACAGCTTTTCTGGAATGTTATGCAGCATAGATTAGTAGTTAGTTCCAAACATTTTGGGCAACCTGTCAGTCCCATCATAAAGGGTCAAGCAGCCTATTCTTGCCCTTGATAGTAGATGGAGTTAAATAGTCAGTTTCACACGTTGGCCGATTTACCTCTGGTACTCACTGGACAGGAGGCTGACTGGGCCTCACAGCGGTTCTGGATGCTTTAGACAAGAGAGTAATTTTCTGTCTATTTGGACTCCATATACCTTGGTTGTCCAGTCTGTAGCCTAGTCATGATACTGAGAGCCCCATGCCTGAGTACCATTCAGTTTCCCATTATAATGGAGCAGAGTAGATTAAATATTAAATGCAGCTGAGTAATCATCTTCAGGTTTAGTTCACTTTACTTCCTCTGGGGAGAAAGCTGTTACATAGGCAATTGGGTAGGCCCCAGGACTGAGGTGGTGGTGAAAGTCAAATCTAGTTCACACAAAAGAGTGAGTTATCACAACTTTTGCAGACCTGGGGAGACAGAGGAGATCATACTGGAACATCAGAATCAACAGTTCAGTATCTTAAATGTTTCCATTTGCTACTGATCTTGTTGTTTCACCTTAATGAACAGTTTTTATTTCAGTGTGATGAGTTAAAGATAGCCAGTTCTTGAAAGTTATCACAATAGCACAGGAAGTAACATAACTTCATTACTCATTCATATGTGACTTTGTCAACATTTCCCCCAGAACAGTTATGTATCTGACACATTGCCCCTGACATGGTATGGTTTCCAACACAATGGCCCCATATAATCCTCTCTCCAACACACTGCTGTAGGGCTCTAATGAGGAGGTGCTAACGGTTTCTCTACAAAATTCACAATAGCATATTATCCTGTGTGCCCAAAGTATGGGATGAACTGACATACTGAAAAGCATACATTATCACACTTGTTTGTTTTTATCCTCAGACCTTAATGTCATTGGTTCAGTAATTCTTGTTGCTGGTTGATATATAGGCTTGTTGGCTGTCCTCAACCTATACGATATCTGCAGTTCTCATGAAAGAAAAGTATTTGATTTTCTAAAGGATTTTTAAAAGCCTTTTGTAAGGTCTTTAAATGTAACTTGAACATTTTAATAAAGTGTATGCTTGTGTAACACAGTCCACAAGGAATTGATTATTATAACTACTGAAAAATAAATGAACTTGAGGTCTTTGCTCTTCTGGGCTGTTATGCAGCTTATGTTGGTAGTTGTTTACAAACATTTTGGGGCAGCCTATCAGTCCCATCTTCTTGGACTGCATCACCAATAAGATGTCCCAAAGTGTCAGTAACCAATTATCAACCATCACCTTGAAGACGACACATATATGGCTTTGGAAGCCTAAAATCTTGCGAAGATGAACTTGTTCTGGTGATGTTCATTGACCGCTCTTGTATCTGACTATAAAAAGTAATTGCATTTTACTTGTGTGTACTTGTATTTCAGTTCATAAGAGATTATGCAAGTTGGGAAATGTTAATACTATAGGAACAAAGAGTTCTGTATTCTGTCTGACCACTATACTATGGTGTATTTTTTGTAAGTTTGTAGAGAGCAGAGTTTGGGTCTTATTGTTTTGGTGGTCAGGGGCGTGGGGCTGACACCCCAGTTGCTCTTAGGCATCACGAGCTGTATTTATCAGCATTGTGTTTTAAGAGAAGTTTCAGGGCACTCAAAAGCAGTGAGGCACTACCTGGCTTGACTGGTGCCTTAGTTTTAGAGATGCAATCCACAGTTGATATTTTGATCAGATTTGCAGATCGGTTTAATTTTTCAGCCCTGTCTGCATTGTGGGGGGCATTCAATGCAAGAAAAATGCTTAGAGGCAGATAAATGGGAGAACCAGTTGTGTTACTTAATATGTTTTATGTCTGTTAATTTTCTTTAAATAATCTTGATTTCTTGTATCTGATATTCACACTGTATTAACCCTTTGGTGCCCAACATCAGATATATCCATCATGCAGTGTGACGCTCAAAAGCCCAAATGACAAGTATAGCCGAGAGACTCTGATGGCCTGTATAATGCAGCCCCCATTTAAATTCTCATCTGCTGCACATCACATCTGGCAGTTAATTCTGGCACCAAATGATTATGCCTACTAATTGTGTTGAATTGTCATTTTGTGGTACTCCAGAATTTTTATGGATTACCTTCATGTTAATTCATGTCATACAACACGTTACCTGAGTGGTCCATTTCACATTGGTAATGCAAATAGACTTTTGTAGACATTAACAGTGTCCAAAGGAATGTTATTTTGGCTGTTCTGAGCAAATGGCAGGGTATATGGTGGTGCATTTTGTTGAGGGACTGTGCTACAAGCTGCATGGTCCTGCATTCAAATTCTGGATGGTGTCATTGGAATTTTTCATTGGCATAATCCTTTGGGCTGCATTATGGCCCTGGGACCGACACAGCCTCTAACAGAGATGAGTACCAGGCATATTTTCTGGGGAGTAAAGGCAGCTGGGACATAGAGCTGACAACGTTACCGCTGTCATGTCCTGATTATCTTGAAATCTGGGAGCCTAAACCTCCTGGATCCCTCAGGGTCTGTACAGGGCTGGTTTTACTGTTTTACTGAGAAAGTGGCATCTTCTACTGTCACTGTTGCTCCACATTCTTTTGTTGTATGTTTTAGATAATGCATGATTTATGTTTTGTTGAATGCTAGACCTAGACCTAGATATTTCGTGCACTTGAGTGTGGAATTTTGGCCATTTTGTATTGAACCATTATAGAATTTTATTCCAGACTACCTTGGGAGATTATTTCTCCTATGTGCAAAGATTGGTGATAGTCATTATTCACTGTTTATCTTCCATGTCTGCTAAAACCATGACGACAATGTAGTATGTAGGATAAGGCTGTTGAAACCCAGTAGTTGGTCTTGAACTATCTCAGTTTCTTGATTGTAGACTACACCATTACATTAATATCAAGCAGCAGTCAATGTGGCTTGTATTTGAAAAGTACCCATTCTACGACAATTGGAGCTCCAGTTTTCTGACTGAAGTTTTCACCATTTTTGCTTGTATCATTGAATGTTTGCCTGTGTAGTGCACCTGAATAGGACATCACTTCCTGTCCAGGTTGACTTTAAGAAATTTGTCAGCTGCATTTGTAAGGTAGCTAATGATCAATGGAAGAGAACGTACTATGGAATGAGAAATTTGAATGGTTATAGTTGATGTCAGTGATGTGAGTGCCCTGAGATGACACACAAGGATGGCACAGGCAGCACCTGAATCCAAAACTGGCACAGGTTGTTTGGAAATTGAGGCAGAGCATGTAGTTGGAACTAAGAGTCACCAACAGAGACAGCATTGTCTAAGTGTTGTAGAAGGAGGCTGTGCATGGCATCAAATTGAGATAAGCAACAAATTTTCTACTGCTTGCTTGCTGGTTTGGTGCTTTGAGGCTTCATAAGGTTAAATACTTTTGATATTCTTTTCTGAACACTGCAGAAGATCCTAAATGTTGAAGTCTTTGTAGTACTTCTGTAGATTAACCACTGCAGTATTCGGTGGTGTCTTGTGTTAAACATCGAATACCCAGTGTGCCACCAGGTTTAGCATTCAGTAGCTCTGCATTTTTCCCATGCTGTGTATTTATATGTACCATGTAATTCTTATAATGAGCAGCAACTGTTTGTGTACACAACCATAAGTTGTTCTGCTTGATCAAAGCAGATTGTTTTCTCTGTGAAGTATGAACTGAGTCTTTTCAGAGGGTTCCAGATGTTGCAAGTACCGTATTTATTTGTACATGAGACAACTTCCAATCCTGTTATTTCAGGCTTCTGCCTAGAAGGAGATGAAAACTGTGCTCTTCTGGGTTATTACGCAGCAAGCAGTGGTAATTTCTTACCGATGTCTCGGGACAACTTGTCAGTCCCCTCTTTAAGGGTCAATCTTTCCCTCTTCAAGGGTCAAGGATTCTTCACCCTGGAAGATGGGACCAACCGGTTTCCCAAAACGTCAGTAAAGAATTGCCACTGCTCGCTGTGTAATAGCCCAGAAGATCATGGCTGTCAACTCCCAACCCCATGCATGATCTTTTGGGCAAAACACCAAAGCAGAACATGTGCAATTCTGTGCCCAGTTATACATGACCCCAGTTTTTCAGATGATGAATTATGTAGAAACTTTCTGACCATGTATAGTAATAAAGAACAAACTGGTCACTCACATGTGTAATGTTGATGAAGTATTTTAGAACCATGATGTTCACCAATCACTACATAGTGGTAACTGAGAAATTCTGCAAATGATGGTGGCAGTTTTATGCAGTGCAAATTTACATTGAATCTTAGCACTAGAATGTGCTGTATTTTGTGTGTTAATTTTTTAAAATCTTTCAGGTCCACTGCTGGTTCATTTCAATGGAGGTGTGCCTGATCTCTTGATTGAAGATGGAGGTAGTATGTATTCCTTAAGTACCTAACAGTATTTTTTTGTATGGTGTGATGAGCAGCAAGTAGGTGTTACCATATTGAGCATGTTGCAGGTCGTATTGAGGTGCTGGAACTGGATGCAGGCCCTGTGCTTTCATGTGTATTGCCTTTACCAGCACAATCTTATGCATGGAGATGTGTAATACTTGTTTCTATAACATGAAGTAGTACATCCAGCAGTTCCACATGTTTTTAGGATTACCTTGCTTGGACTATTGAGTTGTAGGATGTCAGTGACTACTACAAGAACCATTAGAGGGTCAGTCTGCTGTTGACAGATGTTTACACTGAAGTGCAGTCTTTTATTTTTAGAACATGACAGATTTGAGTCATGGGACTAGGTTTACAAGTGCAGTAGTGTATATGATGAAATTCTCAACAAAAGACTTGTTTGGTTGCATAGTGTAATACTTTGTGTTTGGGGAGACAAACATGGAGAATGCACACTGTAGACTGCTTGCATTAGTCTCTGCTTAGGTTGGATTACTGTAGCACATCTTAAAGAGTAATTTTGTTTGGCCACATGTCATAGGAGCCCATGCAGAAGTCTTTATAATGTCAAAAATGCTGGTTGTGTTACCCCTGTTTCTTTTTCTCTTATGTATCTTGAGCTTTTTTCAGGCCACTGCCTTCCCTAGCTAGGGTTTTGAAACAGTATTATTATATGGGGTAGGGTTACCTCTAAGCCCAACACCAAGCCTGGAGGACCATAATTTTATATTGGGCTTTACTCCCCTAGTGATGCACTTCCTCTGGCTCCTCTGTTGTAGCCTGGGTGACCCTGCTGGTAGTTACACTGCTGCTAGCATGGTCCCAGGCTTCCTTGAAGCAGGCATTTCTCCCTGCCTGGCCTTGCATGTCGAGGTACTACTCTTTGTACTACTACATGCTGTTATATTTTTTGAAAGGAAATGACCAATAATGTGTTTGCTGCTTAGATGGAATTAACATAGAATAGCCGTAATTCCATTGTATGATAGACTTTTTGAGATATGATAAACTTACTTTTACTGAGCTAGGCAGTTCTGTAATTTTCACACAGTGGACTGGAATCCAGTATCTTCTGCATCTCTTAGTTTGTTTCATTTTCCCAGGGTCGATAGTTGGTGAATTGTTTGAACTATTTTGGCAGCCCATGGGACTTAAATTATAAATACACCCAGAGATTACAATTTATAAATAGAAATGTTCGGTTGGATACAGTCATAAAATTTATCATGATATTGTTGAGCAAAATTCTCTGTCACTTCACATTTTTATGTTACCTACGTTGTTGTTTAATTACCAGAAGTGATTCATTTTTTTGACAAATATGTGCAGTGTTTGGTAGCACATATTTGTATGAACAAATGTTTCTCTCTCATGAAACCAAACAAGAGCTCCAAAAGATCATGTTTAACAGATGTGCTTGTGTCATTAATGAAGAAATTTGAAACTTGGCGATAAACTAAGTGCAAATATAAGGCACAAAGTTTCTGGAAAATCCTGTGATTAGAGGTCAGTTATTAGAATAGTGTCTGTCTGGATAATTTCATTGCGATGTTCTTTTATATTTTATTTGGATCCAAAAATATTACTACTTTATTCAGAGATCTGTGGTATCTTTGCATTATTATCCCCAAGTTCTAAAAATATGTGGCCCATCCTCTAATGTCTTAGCTCTTTGTGGCCCATACGCACCAAGTTTGATGTGTGTGCCTTATTGTAACAATAATAACAATAGCACAAATGGCAAGAACAGTAGTTGGTCTCAGACATCTTGTAAGTAACAGCAGAAGGAGCCCTTGTTGTGTTGTAGGGCTTCCTGCAAATCATTGAGTTGTAAGGGTGGAGATGGACGTTCATCTTATCAGGCTGTTGCAAAAATACAGGCTGCTATCAGAACTGACAAATCTGTTGCATAACATTTCGTACATAAAACGTATCCAAATTACACTGGACACTGGAAATGCTGTCTGTTACATACACATTCCTGCTACCTCTACAAATTGTATTTTCATTCATATAATGAAGTTTCGTGTTGAATATAACATATGCAATACCTGAAATACCATATTCCTGTGCAGGGCATGTGAAAGATATCTCCCAAGTCACCACTGCAAAAACAGTGAAACCATTGCTAAGTGTCAACAGTTATCCCACAGATGCATAAGTCTGCACAGCACATTTAGTTAGGGTGTACATGCAGGGAATTTAATTTTTCATTTTTTAAGAGATGAACACTTATTGAATACTCAATCACAGACATTATTTTTATTCACCAAGATAAAGAAAATAAACTTACCCTGTTTTAATCAACACCATACTCCCTATAAAAATATCAACATAGAAGACAGGCAATATATGTTTATTTAATATTTGTTTGACTGTGCATCATTAGTATCGATGGTAGATAAGAAAGCCAACTAGATGCAATAATAATAGTTTATTAGTAATTTCAAATTAGCTCAACATGTTTCGGGCAACAATTTTGCCCATCATCACTAGCATTAGACTGTATAATGCAGCTTGTGGTATGAATCACCCAATGAGTTGTCAGCTGGTTACCAGACCACCAGCTGACAACTCATTGGGTGATTCAAC
>JGI20166J26741_11124449_pt1 | contig 14330 bp, 10 predicted proteins | sample TergutCu122P5_FD_26741 | JGI IMG/M metagenome (IMG submission 26741)
GAACCTTCGGGTTCCAAAAATGTGGGGAATTTCTTGACTAGCTGCAAAACCAGTTAGCTTCTCAAGAAGGACTCTGCTCCATGGAGTAAGTAAGTAAGTATTTTTGATAATATTTTATATGACCATCATTGCTAGTGGTTATTATGGTCCCAAGGCTTCTGAACTCAATAAAGCTTTTAAAAATATTGAAAAAAAGCAGGCATTCTATTATTTTTTTGTTTTTTTTTCAGTGCTGAAGTCTTTATGTTGATATTTTTGATAGTTATGATTCCAGACAGCATAAAATTGTAAGCTGTTGTGAGGGATACAGGCCACATGTTCGTGTATTTACTGATACGGCACTGGGAAATAAATGGTGCAAGCATTTACAGTTATTGTAGCTCACTGTGAGGGATCAGGGCCACAGGCTTCACTGCAGTCAGTGATAAATTGAAATCATGATTGATAAAGGTGCATCATGCATATGATCTTGAAGTGTGAATCTTCTGAAGTACAGGGGGGTCCCAGTTGTCAAAGGCCCCACTGTCTGTTCTCATACATGTATGGGGTGAAACTTCTGAGGCAAATATTGGGTACAAGTGTTCTGAATTGTTGAGGGTCATATCCACAGACCACAAATTTTCCTTAGAAAATGGTCTGAATCTCATATCTGCCAGTTTCTCCCACTCCTGTTCTTGATACAAGCTCTCGAACATAAAAACTGTATACACTGCAACCTGGTCCTCATTGCTCCATATTTACATCATTTCTTATGGGCAGATGTTTCCCGTGTAATGGCGGTTTGCTGTCAGTGGCATTTTGCTGTGCAAATTGACCAGAGACAACAATGACCTCTTGTACCTGTGTATGTTCAGGGGCACTTTTCTGAGAGATGTGTTAGCTGTCACTGCTGTCAGTTTAAAATGTGATTCATGGTAGCTATAACAAACATTTTCTGAGATAGATTCATCAGTCTGATGTATTATGTGTAAGGTCCTTGGAGATATGTCATTTTTGTACACAGGGGGGAGCAGCCAAGGAAAACTGTTTTGTAATAAAACAAATTGCTTTTTGTTGTAAAAGTAGTTGCGGGTTTTAGCTTTTTGTTAAGTCATATTGCTGCCATAAAAGACATAGGAGAATGTTTGTGGTCACATTAAAATCTATTAAAATTTGTGGCTACATCTATAAAACAAAGCAGCTAGTTTTATTAATAAATAGTTGCATTGCTGTCTGCTGTCTGTATCCTTGTATTAAACACAACAGAATCATATATCATATGTACGGTCCGTTTCTTGCAGTGTTGCTGTCATGAGATCAGGTGCATGTGGCAACAGTGACACAAGATGTCTCTGTCTGATGATGGACTGTTGTTTTAACAGTTTGATAGATGATGAAATAGGAGATTACATGTTGCTAACTGTTACTTGTGTCTTTTATTATTGATGATTGTATTGTTAATCCTAATTTATCAGTGTGCCATATGTGTTTGTTATTTCTAACGTTGTTGATGATGATGAGGATGGTGGTGATGATGAACAAGATGTCTGTATCATTCCAGTGTTCCAGAGACAGAGTGAGAGTAATGATGTTACATTTGTGCACAAAAGGATTATTTTTTATATAGTGTAATGTGTTCTGGGATACATTTTTAACAGATGGGTTTTGCGTTCTTTTGCACCATTTGTAAGGTGGCCACCTAGCTAGGTTGTTCAGGCTCTGAGTGACAGGTTACCTGATGGGTTGTCAAGCTGCAGATTTGTAGTGAAGTTGCTGTATCAGGCTTTTTGTATTCATTCAGTATTTATTCTGTTCATTTTGAGTCAGTGAACTGTGATGTCAGAATTACATTCTTCTGGGATATGATATGGTGTATGTGGGCATATGATTTACAAGTGTTCTGGAGGAACATTCTGCAGGTTGGTATGTGTCTCCCAGCTTGCAGAAGGCCTTATGCATAATGTTTGCTGCCTCGCGAAAGTCAAATACATCATTTGTTAATCAGCCTGTAAGGCCAGTTTTGATAGAAGGGCAGGTAATAATGAAAAGTCAATTTGTCAAGGATTTAATGCTCTGTCATTGGGTAAGCAGTGCAAATGTTTTGACAGATTTTAGTGGCCCTGTCTTCAAGATCAACCAGGTCAAGCAGTTGAAGGCATTACAAATCTTTGCTACAACGACTACTTGCCCAGTGACACAACAACACGACTGTGAGAACCTCAGATCTCACCTGATAGTGATGCTTGGCTCTTTGTCTTCATTACAGTGTTGTAACTGATGGTAGGCCTACCATGTATTCCAGGCATAAGATGGTTACAGCATCAACCTGATTAGTTGGATCTTGACCGCAGGTTCCTTGATCATACATTTGAATCTTGCATGTGCTGTTGTCAGTTTAATGCACGGGTTGGTTGTCGTGGTTATGGGAAGCTGTATACTGTATCACTGGGAATAGTGAAAGGCTGTATCCCTGCAAATATGCCCATGTATTGCTCATTAGGTCATAAGGTCCTCATGTCATGAAGTGCCAGATGTTTAGGAGTGACTGGCAAATAGTTGCCCATGTGAGAACTAGGTAACTTGCACGTGTGTCATTATTTTCCTCCCGACAACACCATTAAAGAAACAACAACTGTTACTATTCCAGATCTGTCCCTTCTCGCCATTCATTGTTCCATCTTACTTGTTTCTGTGTAACTCGTGCAGTAGGAAACATCAGTCCAAGTTTCCTGTACTCATTGTAGACAATGCAGTGGACTGTACACTTTACAGGTAGACATGGGTATTGTTAGCTCTGTCGCAGGACGTGGGGCAAGCTCTGAACTTCAGCCTTTGTGTGTTTGTCGGTAAGTGGGTATGACTATCTAGGTTGTGAAATTTTTCTTGGTGGGATGGTCATTCGAAATTCGTTCAGGAGTTATTCTGTCTTTTTACCTAGTCCCGCTGTCAGGAACTGTATCATATTGTAATGCAGAATGTTTTTTCTCTGTGTGTGCATTGTTTACTGATTTATTTTGTCTTTTAAGGTGTGTTGGCATTGTTGTGAAAATTGCCTGTTAGCTCTATCATGTCTCTTCATATGTCTGTCCACATGTAATTATCAGCATGGCTCCTACTGGATGGATTTTTTTGTGAAATTTGGTATTGGGCACTTCTGTGAAAATCTGGTCAGGAAATCCAAATTTGGTTAAAGATGGACAAAAATAACGGGTAATGTACATGAAGATGTGTGTTGCAGTCTGTTGGCAGTAACGTGTGGTGCAGCATTAAATACAACACACTGTTGTGTTGCCATGGCATTATATTCTGTGTTTAGTGCGTGCTTGACAGTGACATGTGCGCCTGTACGTTGTATTTTCATGGCGACAATTGTTATGTAAACACACAATAATGTTACTTTGTATGTACATTGCCTTTGTTGTTTAAGAAGTTAATCACTGGATTTGTACCTTCCCACCAACCCCCTGGTTTTGTGGCTGCTTTTGGTATGCTTCCATATCTGGGTGTTGTCTCCAATGACCTTTTGCTTTTTTTTTAAATGTTGCCACATCCCTGACATAGTACTGTATGGGGGATGGGCACAATTTAAAATAGAAACACAGGGATACCCAGTAAAACTGTTGCCAGTAACCATTTGTGGAATTCAGAAGCTGAAATGGATTGGTTTTTTTGCATGTCATTGTAAGCAAAATATGTCATGAAGTGACACTCCTGTAACTGTAAACAGCAAGTCTTTGGGATGTGATGCTGTGTTGCTGGGTGGACCCTTGAACCCTGGAATATCAGGGCACTTTGTTCCTTTGAAATGTTTTGGGTCACACACCCCCTCCCCCCCCAGCAACACAGTGTCACATCCCACAATACCTGAACCACAAAGTTTATTTTGTTTCATTAGAATGTTTTTTTCCTCCTGTAAAATCTTAAATGCATTATTACCCTGTAATACTGAAACGGACAGCAGCTGTGTCTGAGTGCAGGACAGGTCCTGTTGCTTATCACTCTGACACTGAGAGAAAGCAACTGGTTAGGTGGTTCTTGACATAGATGTACCTGTGTGTTTTGTTTTAAAAAGGAACATGGTTGTGCATGGTGTCAGGCCTGTCTCCAACCATTTGTTTCCTTCAGAGATCACCTGCATTAATTTGTCTTATCAACTTGTAAATTTGCTGATATATATATATATATGAGAATATGCACACCCTCAGTATAGTCATTTGCATATTAATTTTGTTGTTGTGTTAACATCAAATGACAGAGATGTGAAGTGGAGGCCATAAAACATAATGACATTATGCACATGTGCAAGATGTGTTGACTGTATTTGTAGACAGAGTACATGCAGGGACATCATTTTATTTGACAGCAGATAGTTTGGAGACAAAATAATGACCCTATATATGTATATGGAAAAAGGTATTTATTGTAGCACTGACTGCAAGTCAAGAGTTTTTTAACTGAAGAGAATTTTTAGTTTCTGGTTATTGTATGAAAATGTGTAAGAAAGTACATGACCATGTTCCACCCACATGAACTGTGTAGCTGTGTGCCACTAAACAGTTGTGCCTGCAGTGAGTGTTGTATAACTGAAGACATATTTATTAACATCTCCCTGTTAACTGTTCACTTTCCGTGGCACCTTGCAGTTGCTAATGTTGAATTTTAAAATGGGGTGAAATGTAGGTGTTATTGGCTTGCACCAGAATGACTCATCCTGTAACAAACTGAGATATTTCCACATAAAGCTAATTTATATTTTGATGTGAAATATTTGGGACATGGAATTGTTGTTATGTATTGAGCAGGTCTGTTGCCTTTTGTGAGAGTGAAGGGTGTGATACTGCATTGTTTGTGGGCATGGATGACTTCCTGTGTGACATTTTTTGTGTCTGAATGCATTTCACTTCAAGAAAAAAGATAGTCAAGTCAGGGATAGCATGTGGGTAGCTACACCTATTGAGTTTAACTTAAATTTGATTATTCTGAGTCTTTTGACAAGGCATAATAATCCTTCCAAGACTAAGATTCATCTGAATTATATTTGAAGATATATATATATATATATATATATGTATATTTAAAGATATTCATACTGCACAGTAAAAACATGCCGTCTCAGTTATAAAAACCAGTCAGTTAATGCTGTGCAGGGAAATAATCGCTGTTTGTTCTCATATCCACACAAAACACATAAATACACTGTGTGGGCCGAACAAAAGAATTTTGAATGTTAAATGTGGTGGTACATATTGTGACCACCACAATGTAAAGGGTTACTGTCACTGGGGTTTTGCACTTCGTCCACTGATATTTTGAACACAACACATTGTTTCAGATAGGACTGGTTGAGGTGTGATTCACCTGTATAATTTCAAGATGCACCTACTCTGTATAAGGAATATCACCTGGGGGCAAAGGCACCGGTGCACAGGGCTGACAACCTTAACACTTTTATGTTCTGTCTTTAAATCTAGGAGTATGAACCTGCAGGATCCCTCATGGCTTCTCCAGGCCTGTGCAGGGATTGCTCCACCATTACATTTACATAACCTGTATAGGTATGTGCATCCTGAAATCTTCCAAATTGTGTGACTTGGCTGCATGCTGCACTAGTGATCACTTCATTGGTATACTGTTGTGTTTCCGTACTGTAATTCCTTGAAAGGAAGTGGTGTTAATGGCTATTGTAGGTAGAGTAAATGCAGTCAGTGCAGTTGTGTGTGCAGTATTGTGGAGTGTAGCCTTCCCACTGCTGTGTAGCGAAGTATGCAACACAGTATCTACATTGTAAAAGCCCTCCCTTATGGTAACGTTAAAAGAAGACAGTTTATTTATCATCATACAGTTTTGGACTTTGTTTGTCTTCCAGCATTTAAATAGATGTGTATTTAGAACACTGCAGTGGATGAGGTTAAGATGCTGAGTGATGCTGAATGTGATACACAGAGTTTTCTGACGCAAGGCTGAGGAGGATGGAGCACTGCAGTATGGCTGGCATCATTGGCTGCTGTGCAGGCTGTATGTCATACATTGTCCTGGATAATTCAGGTTGTTTGCATGATGTGGGCAGGTGTATAGGTTTTGTCTGCTGCGTTAAATTTTTGTTCAGTTTGACATGTTAGAAACCATTTGGGATGCCTTACCCTGAGTGTTCAAATAAAAAGGTGAACGTCATTGTAAATACAGTTGCCTTTTGGACTTGTAATGTAAAATGTTTGTGAAGTGGATCATGGTCATAATTGTTACAAATTTAGTACTGTTACTGTATTTTTTTTTTAATGTGAATCAATTCCAAAATTTAGCTGGAAACAGAATGAAATATCACTATGATCTGTGTTACAGATTCACTAATTCTCGAGGACCAAGTGTAAAGCATAAAGTAAGACTGTATTATCTCAATCTGTGGTGCTCTTCATAGGATGTGTGACTGCAGACCTGTGCATTAGAGACCACCATAATATTGGCACATTGTACTGAAACTTTTTAAAATAACAGTGGGAATTCTGATGATATTTTTCGTCCTATGAATTGCCTCTTTCCATCCGCAAGTCTAGGAAATGGACAGATCACTGGAATGACTCTGAGCTGTTTCGAATAGTGAAGCTGCTAGTGCAGTTTTACCTGTAATCTTGTCATTCTCCTGTACAAAGACACTCATTCTGCCATGTGATGTTGTGCAGATTGGTGGATGGTTACAAACAGTTCTGACACACTTTGCCTTGAAGAAGTAGGCATTGTATTCTTGGAAATGTTGGTAACCACTATTAAATGACATAACAGACTCTAATGTCCACTGCTCATGTGGTTTTATGATTCAATGAATTGTGGAATTGTCAAGAACATAATTGAGAATGTATGCTAGTGTAAAGTGTTGGGAACTACTGATATTGACACTTGATGTGAAATTACTCTTGTCTAATATTTGTTATGTTTTCAGTGTGTGAATGCTGATAAGATGTCTGGCACTGTGCGACAGTGTCTTCAGTTGTAATCTGTTTGTCATGATAGCAACAAGAAAGTCTGTATGCAGTGTTAATTCACAGTACAATATTCAGTACGATTTCATGTAGAAGCAGAGGGAAAGGACTGAGGACTTCTGATTTTGTTTACAAATGTAGTGGTGCCATTTTAATATTGTAAATACAGTATAACTGAATGAGCCAGTATGGTTTATGTATGTTAAACACAAGGTGGCCAATGACAATAAACAGTGGAAAGGAGTCGTTTGTAAAGTTTTCATTAAAATTACCAGGAAGTATCCAGCAGTAGGTTTTTCATATAACATCAGGGATGACTGCAGGAGCCTTTTGAAGGTGTCAGCCAAAATATTAGAGTTGTAACAGGTGAGTGAAGGTGTAAAATACAAGTTTTACAGTATAAGTCATGCTGTTGCTTGGGAGAATCCTGATATCAGTTATTTTATTTGCAAAATTCATAGCTTTTTAGCACACTTACTTTCAGTCAAGCAGAACTGTTTCCCTGATTACTGCTTTAGTTTAGTCTAGTTTTATTTTCAGTATGGTTGCTCCTGCATATGACAGTAGACACATCCTCATCTAACAGTATTAATTTAAATATGTACATTTCAACTTATCATTTAAAAGGTCACTTAGATTAACCCTCAACAAAGTATTGTAAAGGGAAAACTGTATGTATGTATGTATATCGGTTTCAAAACGTTTTTCTATGTTGTTGTCTGACACCTAGACTCCATTGCTTCCTATCTTCCCACTGGCCTTTATTTAGGTTTCTTTCGTTCATGGCCCTCATTATTCCTTCCATCCAGTTTTTCTTCGGTCTTCCTTGTGCTGTCTTTTATTTTGGCATCCACTTCAATGCTATTTTGGGCAATCTTCCTTTTGCCATTCTTTGAACGTGGCTGCACCTTGTGAGCTGGTTCTGGTCAATCTCTTTTATAATTGTTTACTCTAGTCCAATTAATTGTCTTATAGTTACATTTCTAATTCTATCTTTTCTTGATATTCTAGAGGATCATCTCAGGGCATCCATCTCTGTAGCTTCAGCCTATCTTTTATTATTTTCTGCAAGTCTCCATGTTTCGAAGCCATATAATAAACTGCTTTTAATCAGTGCATTATAAATGTTCAATTTTCTCTTTCTTATGTCCTTACTCCACAGTATCCCGTTTAAACACACTACACATTTTCTTGCTTGTATTACTCTTGATCTTATTTCTTTGTCGTCTGTCCGCTAGTATCAAAAATAACTCCTACATACTTATATTCTTAACAAAATTCAATTTCATTGTCTTTGTCTAATTTCAAATTGTTGTGTGTTCCCCTAATACACAAGTATTTCGTTGTATTAAAATTAATGTCAAGGCCCCATTTCTCGTAAGTTTCTTTTAATTTACATGTCATATACTCTAAATCTTCTTGTCACCTGCTAAAACTACTTGATCATTGCAAACTGAAGTGTATACAGTGTTATATTTTCTAAAGGAATTCCCATTCCGTGGCATTTACATTTCCATGTGTCTAAAGCTTTTCTTATGTAAATCTTAAAAAGTGTAGGGGAAATGCAACATCCCTGGCGTAGTCCCTTAGTAATATTAAAATGGTGGGACAGTTTGTTTCCAATTTTCACTTGTGCTGTATTACCGTAAAAATTTTGCAGTGCTTTAATTAAAGTATTATGATATTTAATTCTCCCAAAACTTCTGAAGTTTTAATATTGGTGTACTGTCATAGGCTTTTGTCAGATCTACAAACAGTAAGTTTCTTGGTTTGTTGCATTCCTTTTTTCAGTAACTTGTTTCATGCAAAAAATGTTGTCTATACATGATCATACTGTTTGAAATCCACTTTTTTCTTCTTCATCTTTATTGTCTTCTTCTGTGAGGTCTCTAAGTATTTTGCCGTATAATCTGCTCATCACACTTGTCACTAAATGCCCCTATAGTTAAAACAATCTTCTTTGAAAACTTATGTTTATAAAATATGTATACTTAGAAGTTAATGAAACATTAGACATTATAAATTACAAAGAGAGAGATTCCTCCATTGAGTAAAAAGCATGACATAAAAGAATTGATTTTAACTGTTTCTGAAAGGCCTTATAATTGTCCATGTCTTTTATGTAACCAGGCATCTTATTATACAGTTTAGTTCCCATATTTTACACACTGTTTTTGTATATGTCAGTTTTATGTGATTGGACATGGATATTAATCTTCCTTCATGTGTTGTACTTATGAACACCAGAGTTTAGCTCCAGAGACGGTCAGAATTTTTTTTACAAAATATGTCGCTTCCAATATATATATGTAGAGGATTTTAATGTATTTCAGTAACTGCTTGCAAGACGTTCTTGAATTAACTGCAGTAATAGATCTCATCACCTTCTTTTATATTCTAAATATTTTTTTTATTTGAATTGTCCTCCCCCACCCCCCCACCCCAAATAGTATTCCAAACTGTAAAAATGATTGGGACCTTGAAAAAGTAAATATTATGTATCATATGTGGACTTGTAACCTGTAGAGACTTAATCATAAAGGATACCTTTCTCATTTTATTTGATAGTGACTGTACATGAGTGTTCCACTTTAATGTCTCTGTAATATAGACTCCCAGGAATTTAGTCTCACTGTATAGATTCAGTTTATTTTATTGAAAGAAACTTGAGGTCTGATTGGACACTTTTAGTCTGCTGTTAAAATGATATAACCACTGTTACCTACATTTATTATAAGATCATTCTTTTGAAACCAAAATTCTAACTCTCTAATTACCCGATCCACTTTGTTTTGAAGAGCACCTACTTCAGTGTCAGTGATTATCACATTAATATCATCTACAAACATAACCAGATTTGCTGCATGAATGTTCAAATAAAGGTCACTTATGTATAATAGAAACAATAATGGACCAAGTACTGATCCCCATGGCACACCATGCTGTATTTTCTTAGAAGAGTATAAGTGTTTACTGCAATATTTCTAGCATCACTATTATTTATCTCTATAAATTGCCATTGATTTGCTAAGTAAGCTTGAAACCATGAATTTGTGCTGCCACTTATTCCATAGGAGTGTAGTTTCTCCAGTAATATCTTATGATTCAATACATCATAGAGTTTAGATCAAAATTATTCCAATCATATGGAGTCCACTATCCAGAGTCTCCTGTATTCTTTCTGTGAATGACTGAAATGCTGTTTCAATAGCTGTCCCTTTTGTAAAACCATTTTGAGCTGCTGTAAATATCCTATCATTAGATAAAAAATGTACCAACCTATTAAACATCAATCTTCCCAATAATTTAAAAAGAAAAACTGATATTGGTCTATTAGTCTGAATGTCTTACCTATCTCCCTTTTTATAAAGAGACTTCACCTCTGCTATTTTCCACTCATTAGGAAAAACACCAGAATTCAAAGGTACATCCTAAATATGTGTTAGTGGTTTTCTGACCAATTGTATACATTGTTTAACAATACATTTCAGGTATGTCATCATAACCAGCAGAATGTTTGTCTTTTAAACCCTTAGTGAGGCTTTCCATCTCTTCGGTTACTGGATGAATAAGAATGGTATTTGGGCAGTGACTTATTTTATGTTGTGAATTATTATAGTTTCTGACGACATTCTTTTGCTTTACAAGCCCTTCTGTATTGTAAAGTATCAATTCAGTTATTTGGATACCTCAGTAGTGTTGGTAACAATATTTTTTCCTATCTTCATTTCCAACCTAAATTCATTTAGCGGAACCTTTCCAGTTTCTCCATTAACTGCCATATGGCTTGTGTTTTGTTTGTTGATTCTAAAACATACTGATAATTGTGTGTTCACTTTTCTTAATACTCTTTAATATATTCTTTGGTATTTCTTGATATAGTCTAGAGTCTCCCACACAAGAGTAAAATTTCTTTTCAGGCTGCTAAACCTTGCATTCTTTTGCTCAGTACTGATAATACATTAGAGAACCATTATTAATTCTCCCGATTTTACCCTCTTATATGGGAATGCTGTATGATAGTAATACAGGAAGATATCCATAAAAGCCTTCAAGGAATAGTTTACTACCAAGTGGTTAAATACTTCACACAATTTAGTATTTGCCATCCCGAAGTGTTTTGATGTATGTAGAATACACAAATATGCCAGTTTATAACACAATTTATTTCATATGCATTAAAATAGTAGATAGTCAGGGCAACATGTTTCGACCTTCACTGGGTCATCCTCAGGCCCTCAGAAAAAACAGATCCAAGATTGTGTAGATTTTTTACAAAAAAGCGTTGTAGTGCCGTTAATGTACACTGTTCCATTAGAATCATAGTAAAGTTAAGAGTATAAGCCACCACCACGTGTGGTTTGTTGTTAGCAAACTAGTGGAGGTGAATACATGTTAAACTACAGTGTTGAAAAACACGCCCCAAATGTTGTTTTGGCTTGTAATTTGTTATAGATTACGCAGAAGTTTTAGAGGATGGAGCATTTGAAATTCCCGGCATATAAATATCGTAATAGCAACGTATTGTGTAGAATAACACGTGACAGATAAAAAAGTGCGTTGGAGTGTATCATTTTGTCGACTGTTTTGTGGTTGCCGCCGCGATTGAAGATCCGCAAACTAGAGTGCAGCTGCAGTGTCCGGTGGCAGTAAGAGTGAGGGAACATGGCGGCGATTGGTGTGGTGTGTCGACCTAACGTGCTGTTGGTATTTGATATAAGTCGTGCTTTCAATTTATCATGTTTTGCGGGTGCTGGTCCATGTAATAAGGTAAATATAAGCTTCAGTTTAGGGAATTTTGGTGTACGTGAAATTAGTGTGTAAACGCAAGAAGTAATGAAATATGTCTGAACATAATGGTGTTGGGTGTAGGTGTAACTCAACTTTTGTCGGAATCTGATGACGACATATGTGTTGATACTTTATAGTAGATACAAACCGGTTTACAGGTCATTAATGCCATAATGTATTACACTATATGCGTCATATGTGTGTAACTGCGGAAATGCAATTCATAACCTCCCCTAAACGAACTGTCACACATGATTCCGTACGGCGTCTGTGGAATTTGAGGTTATCTGTAGCTAGGAGTGATGGTTGTCAACTTTGAGATGTGCGTGAATGTAGGTGACACATATATTTGTGATTCACGTCACATAGTTTTATGTTAGTGCCCTTTTTATTTTACGACTTAAATACTTGTCGTTGGGCCTTGTTTGCTCAGGTCAGCGACCGGTAAAGTATTTTGGTCTCAGCACACAGGACAGTGTTCAGGTATTTAGCAAGTCCTGTAGGCAAATTGTAGCATCGAAACGAATAGCCATAACATTTGAACTTATTGTATGGTAGAGTGTGATGTTTGCAAATTTTTACACACCTCAGCACTTACATTAACGTGATATTTGTATGGGCTGCTGTTTTGTGCTGTACCGTGGTCTACAGGGATCACTTCATAGTGGCCTGTGTTACCTGTAGTTTCTTATATGTGTAGTTAGTAGTAGCGTGTTTATCAACGGAGAGAGGTGATCCTTTTGTCGCGTTTCAAACTGTGGGTATTGAATTTAAATTTATTGTAAGTATTGATTATTATCACCAGTAACATGTAACTTAGAATTGCCAGTGACGTCAACTTTTCAATTTGGGATTTTTGTTGTGATTGTTGTGTAGAGAAAGCTGTAATTTAACTTGTTTTGAGTCTTGGGCGTATTGTTTACAGAATCAACGATTCCGCAGAATAGTTGCATGGCCGGGTTTGTCTTTTGCAGGAGGCGTGTTTCCTGAAGAATTAAAATAAATTTCATAATGAAATTTTAATTGGATTGTGCTGTATTTTCCTTGTTAGGAAGTGTTGAGAGGGACCACGTCACTGCTAATGTGAATTCACAGAATACGTGTGTCAGAGGTTTAGACAGCTTGCGTGCCCGATTTTAGATAATTCTTCCATCTGTCAAACTGTGACGTATGTAGTACGGTCGGTTTCGGAGAGTACTCACTCACACTGTCATAGTGAATGTTTTGGATAAGATAACGTTATCTGGAGACCTGCATCTATGCCATATGTTAACACAAGTGACGAGATAAACGGCCGTGGACCTTTGTACAACTACTATCAAAGGAATTTCCCTTTGCTGGAGATTCGGAGTCCAGTGTTAAAGCGAGTGACGACGTTACCGTGATTGTGCAGTTGTAAACGTAGACACTCAAATTTAACATATTCCATATTCCGTGCAATAGATTGATTATGCATTTTTCAGCGCTCCACCATTGCACCAACAGCAACCAGCCAACACAGGGATATTCCCTTTGAATGAAGGTGGCAACAAAATTGACATAGATGTTCGTCGGCGGTGGAAGATATAGTATTATTTAGAATTAAAAAATGTTAGTGAATTGATTATACTTCAAACAGTTTTAGTAATTTTAATTCATGATATTGTATTTTAACTCTACTCACGCCCATCTTTTGACAGAATTTGCTGTACTTGTTTGACTTTGTGTATACCTCTCTGATGATGACCTTGTAGAGGTCGAAACATGTAGGAGGAACATAAGTGACAAATGATTACTTATTATTGAGTTTACAATTTGTTGGGTCAAATACTGTATGGTAGAAAGACCCAGTCCTACCGCACAGTAAACACTCTGTTTCGGTTATAAAAACCAGTCAGTTAATGCTGTATAGGGAAATAATCGCTGTTTGTTCTCAGATCCACACAAAACATGTAAATACACTGTGTGGGCAGAACGTAGAATTGCTGAATGTTAAACCAGGCGGTACTTAAAGGGAGTGCTGGGCCTCGGAATGGTTGCAGTGCAGGCAGTAGATTATAATACTTGTGTGCTGCATGTTGTACTCCATGGTATTTTGACTATTTATAGCAATGTTTCCAGCAGATGCCTTTGGCAGCCGTGCGGCAGTCTTCGCTTGCAGTGATTTTCATTCTCCAATTGCCACTATTGTGGGTATTCGATTATCCACATAGGCCACGATGTAACTGCTAGCACCAGAACAAAAACAATCTCAAGCCCCATTAATTTGGGGTCACTCTGTACTCATCGCCATTCGACATACTTCAGCCTGCACTGACCGTCCTGTGCTGTGCAAGTGTGTACATCGACTGTCAATGAACACGTTCTTGAGCTGTTTGTAGTCATCAAGAAAGCATTGATTCGGTCTGGAGGGAAATCTTATAATATTCTTGACGAGTTTGGTTTGCCCGTGAAAGTGGTGGGGTTTATTAAATATGTTTATATGAACCGTCTGGTAACATCCGGCTGGAAAATGTATGTATGACACATTTCGTACGGAGAATGGTCTGCAACAAGGAGAGTGTTAGAGGGTGATGAAGGATCGGCATGTGGCGCGGAGGGAGGAGG
>JGI20166J26741_11125560_pt1 | contig 14328 bp, 15 predicted proteins | sample TergutCu122P5_FD_26741 | JGI IMG/M metagenome (IMG submission 26741)
CGGCAAGCTGCAGCGCCCCGACATCCTGCCGTCCCGGACGCACGCGCCATTGACGAAGCAGGGCGCCGATTGGCTCGGGCTGCCCGTCGGCACGCCGATCCTGGCGCCCGGCCCCGACGGCGGCTTCAACCAGGTGGGCGACGGCGCCACTAAGCCCGGCATCATGACGTTCTCGATGGGCACCAGCGGCGCCATGCGCGTGGTCGCTCCGGCGCCACGCATCAGCCAGCACCAGAGCACGTGGTGCTATCGGTCGCCGGACGGCTGGCTCAGCGGCGGCGCCACCAACGGTTGCACGAACACCGTCGACTGGGTGCGCGACGTGGTGCTCGGGCACGCCGCCTGGGACGACATCGAAGCCAAGCTGCGTCCCGGCGAGCGCGACGTCCCGACCTTCCTGCCGTTCCAGTTCGGCGAGCGCTGCCCCGGCTGGAACGCCCACCGGCGCGGCGGGTTCGTCGGCCTGGAACCCTCCCACGACGGCATCGACCTCTACCAGGCCGTCCTGCAGGGCGTCCTGTTCAACCTGCGCCAGTGCTACGAGGAACTCGTCGAGCTGAACGGGAAGCCGGACCGCATCCGCCTGTCGGGCGGCGTCCTGTCTTCGCCGTTCTGGACCCAGATGGCGGCCGACGTCATGGGCGCCGACCTCGACCTGTCGGCCCAGCAGAACCAGTCGGGCATCGGCGCGATCCGCCTGGGCCTGTCCACCTTCGGGCTGGACGAGGAGGGCCCGGGCATCGCCAGCACCCCGATCGGCGTCGTGCATCCCAATCGCGACATGGCCGGCTATTACGACGAGCGCTACGCCGCCTACGTCCAGGCGTACGAGCAGACAAAACCGGTGCTTCCGTCGTGAACGAAGCACAACCAACCAAAGGAACAAGCATGAAGATCCTCGTAACCCCCACTTCGCTCAACGAATCCAGCACGTTGCCCGCCATGCAGAAGCTGCGGTCGGCCGCCGATGAGCTGGTCTTCAACACCACCGGCGGCCCCCTGCACGCCGATCAGCTGATCCCGCTGTTGCAGGATGTGGACGGCGTGATCGCCGGCCTGGACGACTACACCGCCGAGGTCATCGGGGCGGCCGGCCCGAAGCTCAAGGTGATCTCGCGCTACGGCGTGGGCAGCGACCGCGTCGATCTCGAGGCGGCCAAGGCGCGGGGCATCGTCGTCAAGGTGACGCCCGGCGCCAATTCGATCGCCGTCGCCGAGCTGGCGATCGGCTTGATGCTCGGCTTGGCCCGCAGCATCCCGGCCCTGGACAGGGCGGTGCGCGCCGGCGGCTGGCCGCGCGGGCACGGCATGGAACTCACGGGCAAGACCCTGGGCATCGTGGGGGTCGGCGCGATCGGCCGCGAGGTGGCCAAGCGGGCGGAGGGACTGCAGATGTCCGTGCTCGGCCACGACCCGATGGTCGACGACGCGACCATGAAGGGATTCGGCATCGCGCCGGCGCCGCTGGCCGATCTGCTCTCCAAGTCCGACGTCGTCAGCCTGCATGTGCCGCTGCTCGATACGACGCGTCACATCATCGACGGTCCGGCCATCGCGTCGATGAAGAAAGGCGCGCTGCTGATCAACACTTCCCGGGGCGGGCTGATCGACGAGGCGGCGGCCTACGACGCGCTGAAGTCCGGGCAGCTGGGCGGCTTGGCGCTCGACGCGTACGAGGTGGAGCCGCCGGCCGGCTCGCCGCTGTTCGAGCTCGACAACGTCATCGCCACGCCCCACACCGGTGCCCACACGGACGAGGCGACCGCGAAGATGGCCGCCATGGCCGTCGACAACCTGCTGTCGGTGCTCGCGGGTTAGCTCACCGGGGCGCAGCGGTCAGGTCGACACCGGTGGCGCCGGTGACACGCGCCCGCACGATGTCGCCGACCGCCGGCCGGGGCCTGTCGGCGGGCCAGTCCAGCGTGGTCGTGCCGTCGACCTCCGGGCCCTGGTGGGCGGCCCGGCCGACCACGCCGTCGGTCGTGGACTCCACCAGCACAGACACCGGCTCGCCGATGCGCTCGGCGGCCCGCGAGTCGGTCAGCCAGGCCGCGAGGTCCAGCGTCGCGCTGACGCGCTCGTCGATGGTCTCGGGCGGCACGTGTCCGGCCATGTCGTGGGCCGGCGTGCCTTCCTCGTCCGAGTAGGCGAAGACGCCGACGGCGTCGAGACGGGCCTGCGCCAGGAATTCGTGCAGGACGGCGACGTCCTCGTCCGACTCGCCGGGGAAGCCAAGGATGAAGTTGCTGCGGACGCCGGCCAGCGGGGACCGCTCGCGCACCTGGGCCAACAGGTCGAGAAACGACCGGGCGTCACCGAACCGGCGCATCGACTTGAGAAGGCGCCCACTGGCGTGCTGGAAGCTGAGATCGAAGTAGGGCGCGACGTTGGGCGTGGAGGCGATGGCCTCGAGCAGGCCGGGGCGCACCTCGGCCGGCTGCAGGTACGAGAGGCGCACCCAGTCGAGCCCGTCGACGGCCGCCAGGCGGCCGAGCAGCGTCTCCAGGGCGCGCGGCTCGCCGCGGTCCTTGCCGTAACTGGAGGTGTTCTCGCTGACGAGCATCACCTCCTTGACGCCCTGCCCGACGAGCCAGCCGGCCTCGGCCACGATGTCACCGACCGGGCGAGAGCGGTAGGCGCCCCTGATGGCTGGAATGGCACAGAAGGCGCAGCGCCGGTCGCAGCCGGAGGCGATCTTGAGCGGCGCGTAGGGTCCGGCGTCGAGGCGGCGGCGCTCGCCGGGCTGCCAGGGGGCGTCCGGTGATGCCGCGGTCGGGTCGGGGCCGGTGCGCCGGCCGTCCATCACGTCGCGCAGGCGCCGGCCGATGGCCGCGTAGTCGGCGAACGTCAGGACGGCATCGACCTCGGGCAGCGCCTGGGCCAGGTCGTCCCGGTAGCGCTGGGCCAGGCAACCCGCGGCGACGATCTTGGCCTGATGGTCGCGGCGCAGGTCGGACAGCGCCAGCAGGGTGTCGATCGAGTCTTTCTTGGCGGCCTCGACGAAGCCGCACGTGTTGACAAGCACGACGTCGGCGTCAGCGGGGTCCGGCGTCAGCGCGAAGTCACGGGACAGCCTAGCGGCCAGCATCTCGGAGTCGGTGTCGTTGCGGGCGCAGCCCAATGTCATGATGTGCAGGCGCGCGGGCATCGTCCAACCCTATCCCAGGCGGCGGATGGGACGGAATGACGCGTGACCCCAAAGTGTTGCACACTTATGGATGGAGAGCGACAGTTGTCGAATAGTGGGGGGTGGGGAGCCGACATGCATACACGACTCTTGAGGGCTATTCTGGGGCCGGTTCTGCGGCGTCTGCGCGTGGAACAGGGCCGCACGTTGCGGGACGTTTCGGAGGGCGCCAATATCAGCGTGGGTTATCTGTCCGAAGTGGAGCGCGGCCGCAAGGAGGTCTCCAGCGAGATGCTCACATCCATCTGTGGCGCCCTTGGCGTCCCGTTGTCGCGCGTGCTCGAACTGGCCGCGCGGGCGGCGGCCCAGGGTCAAGACGCCGAGCGCGAGCCGGTCACCGAAGGAATGGCGGCGGCCTGAGCTAAGCCGTCAGCCCGCCCGCCGGGCATGGCCCTGCGGCGTCAATCGATGGACCTCGGCGTGTCTTCCACATTCGAACACGTGTTCGTATATGGTTGTACACAGGTGACGCGGCACCGCAGGCGTCATCCACAGTTCAGCGTGGACTCGCAGAAGTGTCGGTCGGTCTGCCTAGAGTGTGGATGACGGTGCGATCCAGGCGGCCGAGCCGGTGCGCACACCCGAACAGGAAGGTTTCAACATGGCTGGGACAGATCGCGACAAGGCGCTGGAGTCGGCGCTCGCTCAGATCGATAAGCAATTCGGCCAGGGCTCCGTCATGCGGCTGGGCGACCAGACCATCCAGCCGATCGATGTGATACCGACCGGTTCCGTCGCCCTGGACGTCGCCTTGGGCGTGGGCGGGCTGCCCCGTGGGCGAGTCGTCGAGATCTACGGCCCCGAATCGTCAGGCAAGACGACCCTGGCGCTGCACGCCATCGCCAACGCCCAGGCCGGCGGCGGCATCTGCGCGTTCATCGACGCCGAGCACGCGCTCGACCCCGCGTACGCCAAGGCGCTGGGCGTCGACACCGACGCGCTGCTCGTGAGCCAGCCGGACAACGGTGAGCAGGCGCTCGAGATCACGGACACGCTGGTGCGTTCGGGGGCGCTCACCCTGGTCGTGATCGACTCGGTGGCCGCCTTGACGCCGCGGGCCGAGATCGAAGGCGAGATGGGCGACAACCACGTGGGTCTCCAGGCCCGGCTCATGAGCCAGGCGCTGCGCAAGATGGCGGGCGCACTGAAGCAGTCGAACACGACGGCGATCTTCATCAACCAGTTGCGGGAGAAGATCGGCGTGATGTTCGGCTCACCCGAGACCACGACGGGCGGCCGGGCGCTCAAGTTCTACTCGTCGGTCCGGCTCGATGTGCGCCGGATCGAGTCCCTGAAGGACGGCAACGACATCGTGGGCAACCGGACCAAGGTCAAGGTCGTCAAGAACAAGGTCGCGCCGCCGTTCAAGGCGGCCGAGTTCGACATCCTGTACGGCAAGGGCATCTCGCGCGAGGGCAGCCTGATCGACATGGGTGTCGACACAGGGGTCGTGCGCAAGGCCGGGGCCTGGTTCACCTACGGCGATACGCAGCTCGGCCAGGGCAAGGAGAACGCCCGCGCCTTCCTGATCGCCAACCAGGACATGGCCGACGAGATCGACCGCAAGATCCGCGAGGCCATCGGCCTCGGGGCGGCGGCGCTGACCGTGCCGGACGTTCCCGCGGGCGTCGATCCCGAGACGGGGGAGATCGACTTTTGAGCGTGACCGCGAGCGGACGCCAGCCCGGACGAAAACCGGCCGGGCCCGGTGAGGACCGGTCGGATCCCGAGGTGGTGCGCGAAATGGCGCTGCGACACCTCGACCGGCGAGCCTACGGAACGGACGAACTGCGCGCGGTGCTCGTGCGAAAAGGGGCAGACGCGGCTGTCGTGGGCGAGGTGCTGGAGCGTCTGACGGGAGTCGGGTTGCTGGACGATCAGGCCTATGCGGCGTCGCTCGTCGAACAGCGCCACGACATGCGGCACCAGGCGCGGCGCGCCGTTGTGCACGAGTTGAAACGCCGGGGGCTGCCGAGCGATGTGGTGCAGCAGGCGACTGCCGACCTGGACGTCGAGGCGGATTGGCAGGGGGCCCGGCAGATCGTCGAGCGCCGGCTGCCGCGCCTGGCGGGGCTGGACGACGCGACGGTCTGGCGCCGGCTCGCCGGCGCGCTGGCGCGCCGCGGCTACGCCCCGTCGATCGTCAGCGCCGTGGTGACCGAGGCTCTGCGCGAACGACGGGACGAGTGAAGCGCGGGGCGTCGGGCCCATCATCCTAGGCCGTGACTCAATCGCTTGGTAGGGTAGAGACATGAAGAAGCTGCTAATCGTCGCCGCGATCGTTGCCGTCCTGCTTGGCCTGTCGGCTTTGCAGGCGAAGCGAGACGCCGACGCGGAGGCCCGCCTGTGGGCCGATGCCACCGACTCGGTCCTGTGACGCAGCACTGATCCGTCGCGCAGGCTGAGCGGCCGGAATGTGTCGGCCCGGGCCACGCTGCGCACCCCTCACACGATCGGCTGATGCTTCTGCCATGACCAGAAAGGCGCCGCAGGCGTGTTGAGCGTCCATGACCTGCAGGTGCGCGTGGGCGCGCGCCTGCTGCTCGACGCCGTCTCGTTCCAGGTGAACAAGGGCGACAAGATCGGCATGGTCGGGCGCAACGGGGCAGGCAAGACCACCACGATGCGCGTGCTCGTGGGCGAGGTTCTGCCGGCCGCGGGTACGGTGCGCCGCAACGGCCGGGTCGGCTATCTGCCGCAGGACCCGCGCGAATCCGATCTGAGCACGACCGTGCGTTCGCGCATCCTGTCGGCACGCGGCATCGACGGCATCTTCGAGCGCCTGCACAGGCACGAAGTGTCGATGGCGCAGGCCAAGGGCGCCGAACTGGAGGCCGCCATGGCGTCCTACGCGCGCGCCGAGGCCGAGCTGGTCGCCTCGGGTGGCTACGCGGCTGCTGCGGAAGCCGCCCGGATCGCCTCGAACCTCGATCTGCCGGAGCGCGTGCTCGGCCAGCCGTTGGGCGAGCTGTCCGGCGGTCAGCGACGCCGCGTCGAACTGGCCCGAATACTGTATTCACAAGCCGACACACTGCTGCTCGACGAGCCGACGAACCACCTGGACGCGGACTCGATCCTGTGGCTGCGCGACTTCTTGAAGGCGTACTCGGGCGGCGTCATGATGATCAGCCACGACACGTCGCTGATCGAGGAAGTCGTGACGAAGGTCTTTCATCTGGACGCCAATCGCGCCGTCCTCGACATCTACTCGATGGGGTGGCGGCTGTACCTCGCCCAGCGCGAGGCCGATGAGCGGCGTCGGCGTCGTGAGCGGGCCGCCGCCGAGCGCAAGGCGGCGGCGCTGATGGCGCAGTCCGACAAGCTGCACGCCAAGGCCACCAAGGCCGTGGCGGCCCAGAACATGGCCCGGCGCGCCGAGCGCCTGTTGGCCGGCACCCAGGCCGCCGGCGCAACCGACAAGGTGGCCGCCATCGCGCTGCCCGAGCCGGCGCCCTGCGGCAAGACGCCGCTGATGGCGCGCGGCCTGTCGAAGTCCTACGGGTCGCTCGAGGTGTTCACGGACGTCGACCTGGCCATTGACAGTGGTTCGCGCGTCGTCGTGCTGGGCCTGAACGGCGCCGGCAAGACCACGCTGTTGCGGCTGCTCATGGGATTGGAGCCGGCCGACACCGGTCAGATCATGCCTGGGCACGGGCTCAAGCTGGGCTACTTCGCGCAGGAGCACGAAACGCTCGATCTGGCGGCCACCGTGGCGCAGAACATGATGGCGGCCGCCCCGGAGCTGACGGAGACCGAGGCCAGGCGGGTGCTCGGCTCGTTCTTGTTCACCGGCGACGACGACGCCAAGCCCGCCGGCGTGCTGTCGGGCGGCGAGAAGACCCGGCTGGCGCTGGCGACCCTGGTCGTCAGCCGCGCCAACGTGCTGCTGCTGGACGAACCGACGAACAACCTGGACCCGGCGTCGCGGGGCGAGGTGCTGCGGGCGATCCACGAATACAAGGGCGCCATCGTGCTGGTCACCCACGACGAGGGCGCCGTGAAAGCGCTGGAACCCGAGCGCGTCCTGGTGCTGCCGGACGGCGTCGAGGACCTGTGGAACGAGTCATATTCAAGCCTGGTCGAGCTCGCCTGAATTGGCGGCAATTGCCCGACTTGACTGCCCCGGTGCCGGGTAGTAGCGTCGGCCCCGTCGGCGAGGAGTGTCGTCCTGCCGAGTGCCCAACCGGACGCTGGGCTATCGGGACGCGAGGTCACAAATGAAGCGCTTGGTCATTCTGGGTGCGGGCACGGCCGGGACCGCGGTGGCGAATCGGTTGAGGGCAGCGATTCCGCAATACGAATTGCAGATCACCGTCATCGACCAGGACGACGCGCACCACTATCAGCCCGGGTATCTCTTCCGGGCGCTCGGCATGTACTCCGATCGCCAAATCGTGCGGGCACGCCACCGCCTGCTCCACGACGGTATCGAGCTCGTGCTCACGGAGATCGACAAGGTCGACGCCGCCGCCAAGCAGGTGGAACTCAAGGACGGGCGGCGCATTCCGTACGACCTGCTGATCATCGCGACGGGTGTCACCCCGCGCCCGGATCGCGTCACCGGCATGGACGGCCCGGAGTTCGGCAAGTCGGTGCACGAGTTCTACACGCTGGCGGGTGCTCAGAAGCTGCACGCGGCGCTGCGGCAGTTCAACGGTGGCCGCCTGGTCGTCCACATCTGCGAGATGCCGATCAAGTGCCCGGTGGCGCCGCTCGAGATCGCCTTCCTGCTGGACGCCTGGCTGCGCGACCACGACCTGCGCGACAAGACGACCATCACCTATGTGACGCCGCTCGACGGCGCGTTCACCAAGCCAGTCGCGTCGCGCGAGCTGGGGCGTCTGCTGGCGTCCCGCGACATCGACGTCGTGACCGATTTCACGATCGAGTCGGTCGACAACCAGGCAAAGCAGATCGTGTCGTACGACGACCGGCGCGTGGCATTCGATCTGCTGGTGACGGTCCCGCCGAATGCGGGGGCCGACTACATCGAGCGCTCGGGCATCGGCGACGACGTGAATCTCGTGCCGTGCGACAAGCACACGATGGCCGCCCTGGATCTGGCGGACACCTGGGTGCTGGGCGACGCGGGCACGCTGCCGACGTCGAAGGCCGGCGCGGTCGCGCATTTCTCGATCGACGTCTTCATGGAGAACTTCATGGAGGCCTGGCGCGGCGGCGAGGCCGAGCATCAGTTCGATGGCCACGCCAACTGTTTCGTCGAGACCGGTCACGGCAAGGCGATGCTGCTGGACTTCAACTACGAAACCGAGCCGGTCACCGGGGTATTTCCGATCCCCGTGATCGGGCCGCTCAAGCTGCTCGGGGAATCGCGCCTGAACCACCTGGGCAAGCTCGGCTTCGCCTGGGTCTACTGGAACATGCTGTTGGCCGGGCGGCCCATCCCGTTGCCCGCCGACATGATGAAGGCGGGCAAGAATCTGCCGAAGTCCGAGGCGGCGCCTGTCACCGTTGAGGCGGCACCGCCGCCGGCAGACGTGGCGGCCGCGCCCGCCGAGGACAAGGCCGCCACAGTTCAAGCACCGATAATCCCGAAGTTCTAAGGAGAAGCATGCCAACAACAGAGATCGCCGGACACCAAATCGATGTCAACGACGAAGGTTTCCTGACCGATTCCACCCAATGGGATGAGACCGTGGGCGCCGAGCTGGCGCGCCTGATCGGCATCGACATGACGGACGAGCACTGGGCCGTCATCCGCTTCCTGCGCGACGACTTCAAGAGCCGGGGCCAGTCCGCCACGTTGCGCCGGACGTCCACCGTCGGCGGCTTCGATGTCAAGCATCTGTTCGAGTTGTTCCCCGGCAAGCCGGCCAAGAAGATGGCCTACATCGCCGGCCTGCCAAAGCCAGTCGGCTGCGTCTAGTCAAGGAGGATTCACAATGGCAAAGCCAATCGTTCCGTCGTTCGGCGACGAGGACAAGAAGTCGGCCGAGCAAGGCCGCAAGATCTGCTTCATCTGCTCGAAAGGCAACCTCGACATGGCCTACCCGGCCCTGATCATGGGCAATGCGGCGCTGGGCGAAGGTGTCGAGACGCACTTGTTCTTCACGTTCTGGGGCCTCGACATGGTCACCAAGTCGCGCATGGGCAACCTGAAATTCTCGATGATCGGCAACACGGCCATGCACATGCCGCAGGCGCCGAACTTCCCGATCCCGTCGATCATGGGCAGCCTGCCCGGGATGACGAGCATGGCCACGTCGATGATGCGCCAGCAGATCGCCGATCTCGACGTGCCCACCGTGCCGGAGATGCTGCAGCAGATCGTGGACATGGGCGGCCACCTGTGGGCGTGCAAGATGACATTCGACATGATGAAGCTGTCCAAGGCCGATCTTTTCGAAGGCGTCAAGGATGTCATCAGCGCCACCGACTTCATCGAGCTGTCCGAGGGTGGCCAGATAATCTTCATCTGAGGCGGATGTCGTAGGCTGGTGCCATCGCGCCCGGCGGGACCCCCCCCCCCGCATCGCCGGGGCCTACCTCGAAGGGGTTGGTCATGGACAGTTCTCCGTCGTCCCGGGATGACATCATCGCCGACATCATCGGTCGCTACGTGTCCGGTCAATCGATCCGCACGGTCGCGACGGCCCTGCAGCAGTCGTATGGGTTCGTGCAGCGCGCACTCAAGGAGTCGGGCGTTGCGATTCGCAGCCCCGGCAGCGCGCGCCTCGCCGCGTCCGCCGCCCTGGCCGACTTCTTGCGCGCGGAGGACGCGCCGGAGCGAGCCGCCGCGATGGCCGCACACCCGAGCGGGGGCACGGCGCGGCACGATGGCAAGAAACAAAAGTCCAAGAAACACGGAAAGGAGATCGCTGTGGGCAAGAAAAAGGACAAGGCCGACAAGAAGAAGTCGTGCGACAAGGGCAAGAAGAAGGGCAAGAAGAAGGGCAAGAAGTAGGCCTCAGGCGGTCAGCGCGGCGGCCGGTCCGAGAGCGTGGCAGGCGACGGCCGTCGCCGCCGCCACGTTCAGCGAGTCGATGCCGCGGGCCATCGGGATGCGGACGACGATGTCGCAGTTCGCCAGCCACCGGTCGCTGAGCCCAGATCCTTCCGTGCCCACCAGAAGCGCGATGGGGCGCTGGTGCTCGGCGAGGTCATGCGCCAGATCGTGCATCGGCACGGCATCGTCGCGCAGCGCCATGGCCACCACGGTGAACCCCCCCGCCCGCAAGTCCTGGGGGCCGGTGACCCAATCCAGGCGCGCCCACGGCAGCGAGAAGACGGCCCCCATCGATGTCTTGACGGCCCGCCGGTACAGGGGGTCGGCGGCGCGCGGGGCCAGCAGCACTCCGTCCCAGCCCAGCGCGGCGACGGACCGGATGATGGCTCCCACGTTCGTGTGATCGACGATGTCTTCGAGCACGACGATTCGGCTGGCACCCGCCACGACGTCTTCGACGGCGGTCGCCGGGCGTCGCTCGAACGAGGCCAGGGCGCCCCGGTGCACGTGAAAACCGGTCACCTGCTCGGCCAGCGCCTCGCTGATCACGTAGCAGGGCGCCGGGCTGGCCTCGAGAATGTCGCGCAGCCCGTCGATCCACCGGGGGGCGAGCAGGAAGGACCGGGCGCGGTGGCCCGTCTCGGCGGCTCGCCGGATCACCTTCTCGCCCTCGGCGATGAACAACCCGGTTTCGATGGTGCGTCGCAGCGAGGCGTCGCGCAGCGCGATGTAATCGCGCAGGCGCGCGTCGGCGACGTCCGTGACGTCGATGAACGTGCCCACGACCCCAGGCTAGCCCACGCGCCGGCGTCCCAACGCTAAGCTGGCACGCATGACGAGGCCGTCCGTTGCCGCTTCCGGACGGCGCTGGCCGGACACCTTCTTGCCGATGATCGTCGCGATGGCGATCATCGGTACGGTACTGCCGGTGCATGGCGTCGGGACCTCGATCGGGACATGGCTCTCGCGGGTGATGGTCGCCTGTCTGTTCTTCCTGTACGGCACCCGGCTCGAGCGCTCCGAGGCCATCGCCGGCGTCAGGCATTGGCGTCTGCACGCGGTCATACTGGCCTGCACCTTCGTCGTCTTTCCGCTGATCGGCCTGGCCTTGGCGCCGCTCAGCCCGCACGTGATCGCGCCAGAGCTGTATCGCGGCATCCTGTGGATCTGCGTGGTGCCGGGAACCGTCCAGTCGGCCGTCAACTTGACGTCCATCGCGAGGGGCAACATCGGCGGGGCCGTCGTCGCCTCGTCCCTGTCGAACATGCTGGGCGTGGTCGTCACACCGCTGCTGGCCATGCTGCTGATGCGCACGACCGGCCTCGCCATCGCCGCGTCGTCGATCCTCGACATCGTGGCACAGGTGCTGGCGCCGTTCGTTCTGGGACAGGCGCTCCGCCGCTGGTGCGCCCCGTTCGTGTTGGGACACCCTAACCTCAAGTACTTCGACCAGGCTACGATCGCGCTGGTCGTCTACCTGGCGTTCTCCGAGGCGATCACGCAGCACGTGTGGTCGCGCACGAGCGTTGGGCAGGTGCTGGTGATAATCGCGGTCGCGCTCGTGATCTTGGGCGCGATGCTGTGGTTCACGTGGCTCCTGGCGGGATGGCTGCACTTCGCGCGCCGCGACCAGATCGCGATCCAGTTTTGCGGCACCAAGAAGTCACTGACTTCTGGCGTGCCGATGGCCTACATCGTCTTTCCGGCCGCCACGGTCGGGCTCATCGTGCTGCCGCTCATGATCTTCCATCAGGCCCAGCTGATGGCGTGCTCGGTGCTGGCCAGCCGGTACGGCGCGAAGGACGAAAGCTGGCACCGCGAGGGCGACGGTGAGCCAGGTGCTCAGGCGGCCCGCGCCGACCAGCGGCCGTCCGCGTGACCGACCCGCAGGGCCATCTCGTAGGCGCGGCTGAGGTTCTCGGCCGTCAGGGTCTGCTCCAGCGGTCCCGAGGCGCAGACGGCGCCGTGGCTCAGCAGAAGCACGTGTGTGGCGCCCGGCGGGATCTCCTCGAGGTGGTGCGTCACCATGACCGTTGCCGGCGCCTTGGGGTCGCGGCAGAGCCGCGTCAGGCTGTCCACCAGCCGTTCGCGGCCGGCCAGATCGAGGCTGTCGCCCGGTTCGTCCAGCAGCAGCAGTTCGGGATCCGCCATGATGGCCCGGGCGACGCAGACGCGCTGGCGTTCCCCGTCGCTCAGCGTGCCAAACGTACGATCCGCCAGATCGCCGGCGCCCCACGCCCGCAACAGCTTCTCGGCCCGCCTGACGTCCGTCTCGTCGTACGATTCCCGCCACCGGCCGACGAAGCCGTAGGCCGCCGACAGAACGACGTCGCGCACCCGTTCGCGGGGCGGGAGGCGGGCGGTGACGGACGGCGAGGCCAGGCCGATGCGGGGACGCAGGTCAAAGACGTCCACGCGCCCCATGGTCTGGCCGAGCAGCGTGACGGTGCCGGAGCTGGGAAACGCGATGCCGGCGAGCAGCGACAGCAGTGTCGTCTTGCCCGCGCCGTTGGGGCCGATGACCACCCAGCGGTCGCCGTCGGCGATGCTCAGGCCGACGTGATCGAGAATCGTGGTCGTGCCGCGCCGGTAGGAGACATCGCTCAGTTCAGCGACCAGCATGCTGTGCCCATCTATGCGCAGGTGCCAAGGTTGGCACCGACCGGTTCCATTGTGGCACGCGTCCCAAGGCTCTCCGGGGAGGCGGCGCCCGCCGTCCGGTCAGTCGGTCGCGCCGCGCGGGGTGATCGGCCAGTCCGGCGGATAGAGGTGGCGCAGCCTCTCGCGCTCCTCGTTCAGGTTGCGCCGGGCCCGGCTCGACAGGCGGTCGCCGAAGACGGTGCCGCCCAGGTGGTCGGTCTCGTGCTGCAGGCAGCGCGCCAGAATGCCGGTGCCGACGACCTCGACCGGCCGGCCGTCCTCGTCGACGCCCCGGCAGACCGCCCGATCCGGCCTGGCCAGCAACTCGTAGGCGCCCGGCCATGACAGGCAGCCCTCCTGCGACGCGTCGAAGTTGCGATCCTTGCCCTCGGGCAGGTCGACAACGGGGTTGCACATCACGCCCGAGTGGTAGCGATCGCGCTCGTCGGTGCAGTTGTAGACGAAGATCGCCAGGTCGACGCCGACCTGCGGCCCGGCCAGACCCACGCCGTCGGCGGCGGCCATCGTGGCGAACATGTCGGCGACGAGGTCGTACAGGGCCGGGCCGAACTCGGTCACGGGTCGCGTCGGCTGGTGCATGATCGGCTCGTCCCAAGGCACGATGCGCCGCACCCGGCCCTTCTCGGCCCATTGCGCAGCAGTCGGCATGGCATCCTTTCGCAGTCCTCAACCGACCGACAAGATTACCGTGCCCGGTCCGGCGCGCCAGCTTGCGCCGGACCTCATGCGTGGCCATTGTGGTGGGCATGACCAGCTCGCCCGACCCGGCTCGGCCGTCTGCCGCGGACCTGCCGCCCGGGTTGGCGGCGCCTCTCGGCCAGTACGCGCAGCACCTGGGGCTCGAGCGCGGGCTGTCGTCGCACACGGTCGATGCCTACACGGGCGACCTCGAGTCCCTGTTCGCTTCGGCGGCGGTCTCCGGCATCCGCCGTCTCGACGAGATCGACCTGACGGCCGTGCGCTCGTGGCTGGCCACGATGCAGGCGGCCGGAGCGTCGCCCGCCACCATCCGGCGCCGGGGCAGCGCCGTCCGCTCGTTCTTCCGCTGGGCGTGCCGGACGGAGCTGACCCCAACGGATCCGACCGCGGCCCTGGGTTCGCCGAAGCTGCCCAAGCGGCTGCCGCGCATGCCGTCCATCAACGACATGCGGACCGTGATGACGGCCGTCATCGACCGGGCCGGGGAGAGTGACACGCCCATGGCCCGCCGCGACGTGGCGGTCCTCGAGGTGCTCTACGGCGGCGGCGTGCGGGTCAGCGAGCTGTGCGGTCTCGACATCGACGACATGGATTGGGACCGCGGCACCGTCAAGGTGCTCGGCAAGGGCGACAAGCAGCGCGTCGTGCCGTTGGGCCAGCCGGCCTGGGACGCGTTGCGGGCGTGGTTGGCCGTGCGTCCCGGCGTCGCCACCGCCCAGTCCGGGGCCGCGGTGTTCCTGGGCGAGCGAGGGACCCGGCTCGACCCCCGCGTGGCCCGCCGCGTCGTGCATGCGGCGATGGCGGCCGCCCCGGA
>JGI20166J26741_11127782_pt1 | contig 14325 bp, 13 predicted proteins | sample TergutCu122P5_FD_26741 | JGI IMG/M metagenome (IMG submission 26741)
ATAGCCTGGTTAGGACATGTGATGCGGATGGATGAAAAGAGAATACCTAAAAGAGTATTAGAATGGAAACCAACAGGCAGGAGAATTAGAGGAAGACCAATGAAAAGATGGGTTGAAGATATTGAAGAAGACATCCAGGCGTTAGGAATAAGAGGGTGGAGAAAACTGAGTAAGGAAAGGACAGAATGGAGGAGAATCACTGAGAAGGCTAAAACCCATAGTGGGTTGTAATGCCAATAAAAGAAGAAGAAGAAGAAGTAAACTTCAGCAGATCCAAAAACCTAATTGTCAAGAGCACAATGTTTCCAAATTGTTACTTATATAAAAACACCGAGACCTAACCTGATGAGAAGACAACATTCAGATTGATCACATCTTAATAGACTGAAGATCGCATTCAATTATACTTGATGTTCATTCTTAAAGAGGGGGTTACTCTATAAAGTTACAGAATTAGTTTTGTTAAGACAATCTTTATATGTGACATCCAGTTGTGTTATGATAGTATAATATACTGAATTTGTAGTAGTCAATACACAACTACATCTAGACAACAGTGTTTGTCTAAAAGAGTGACATGTTTTGACGCAGAACAGGTCATTCTCAAGCTGATAACAATTCTAAAAACACATTGAGGAAGACAGTATACAAATATTACTTTGGTTACAGAGAATAAAGTAAAAACAATATTAAAAGTCATATACAAATTAAATAATCCTTCATCAGAGTTTTTTTTTAAATTGCTTATAGTTCCATACAGTCTTTTATTTCTGCTGTCAGTCCAACAAAGACTACTCTAATTGTCTCTGTGAGGATGTATGTGTATGATGACAGCTCTTTCATAAACACCTAACACTTTGAAATGCAATTGGTTTGTAGCATGGTTGACTTCATACCTTGTACTGCTTTCTGTTACACAAATATTGTAATGAGCAAATGTTATATGATTCTCTGTGTCACCAACTATTTAAAAGTTATGATTATGAGATACTCATATTTCTTAAGATTGCCCATCTTTATGTTCTGCGAGTCGGCCTTGGACTGAGCGTACGGTGCTGAACAACGTGTTAATACTTGTTCAGCACCATACGTTCAGGCAAGGGCCAACCCACATAACATAAAGATGTGCATTTCTAAGAACTGTATCTAATAATCAACTTTTAGACAGTCAGTTACACATAAAATCATATAACATAGTTACTGTTTACAATATCTGTGTTACAGAAATCACTACAAGATACGAAGTAAGAGTCAGTCACGCTACAAACCAACCGTATTTCAGAGTATGAGTTGCTTATGAAAGAGTTATCATATACATACATCCTCACAGAGACAATTAGAACAGTCCATGTTGGACTGATGGTGGAAATAACAGCCTGTCAAGGGATTGTAACCAATTTTAAAGAACCTCTGATTAAGAACTGTTGAATTTGTATATGACTTTTAATATTGTTTTTATTTTATTCTGTGTAATAAAAACTAATATTTATGTACTGTCCTCCTCCATATGTGTTTTTAGAATTGTTATCAGCTTGAGAATGACCTGCCCTAGGTCAAAACATCTCACTCTTTTAGACACATAAACACTGTTGTCTAAATGTAATTGTGTTTTGACTGATACAAATTCTGTATGTTATTTTGATAAGGCAATATTTCTAATTAAGGAAAAATAATTTTACAGTTTTCCTTGAAACTGTGGTGATACTGTGTACTGCTGTGGGAAGGAACTTTATATAGGTCACAGATTATAATGTCTGGGATTCTGAATGTAGTTTTATGTATGCCTGTGAATGGATATATTTGTTTTTTAAGGTGAGAAAGGCAATGAAGGCACACAATTTTGGTGTGTGGTTTTCTACACTTGAATGACTGCCTGAAAATACCAAAGTGACTGGAAAAATAAATTAGGTACTGAAACCCTCATAGTACAAAAAATGTGGTATATTTAACATTGGCAAACCCTTGACACCTCTGTTTTGGCACATAGAGGTGATAGCTGTCTGGTTAGAAAAAGAGATGAAGATGGACAGTAGCCTCAGAAAATCCATTTTTTAAGAGGATACACATTTATATGCCATTAGATCTTAAATGAATTGAAAACATTTTGGAATAATTCAAAATACGACCCATGAATGTTCACAGAATTACCAAAGTATTTGGTAACAGCATGTTAGAAGGTTGGAGAAACAATGTAAAACTGCAAACACGTTATGACAAGCAAGCATAGGGGAAGAAAAGTTCATGAATAGAATGCAGAAACCTCAAAGGATATAATTTTCAGGCCAACACAGACATTACGTTTGCTTGAGTTGAAGAGTGTATGATGATATGAAGAAAATTATGTTGATTTCCTAGTGGAATATTGCAATCTTGTGCATGCAGGAATGTAGCATGTGATAACTGTATTTCTTTGACTGACCCTTTGAAAGTTTAGAAAACAGCGAAGAAGTTTATGTCTGCTATGGCACTGTTTTGGTGTATTTAATATGTGGCTTCAGGTTCCAGACTGGGTTCCTGTTTAAAGGCAATCCTAAAGGAATGCTCTTGCTCAGGTAAGTGCATGTCATTGCGGAGAATTACCACAGGTGGCTGGCCAGGTGTGGTCCCATTGCTTATGGGGGGGCTGCCTAGATGCCCATTAGTGTGCTGCATGTGTTGTGGTGGACTGTTGCACTGGGCTGAACCTGGTGGAGTTAGTGGGCTCCCTGGTGACCCTCCAGAACTGCCCTGATAACTGCCTGCAGTAGTTGAAGTGCTATTTTGCTGAATGCTGCCATCTGTTGTTGCACCTGTGAACATATGCAGAGACACTGAACATACTCATGGGCACTGGCACAGTACATATTAAGCATAAAAATGACTCTTTCAGGGGAATCAAAAGATCTTACAGTTTTATCAAATTGAAAAATCCGGCAATGGGTTACAGATAGAGGCTGTGGAGCTAGAAAATTTAATCACACAAAGAAATGGGAAATGTAAAAAAACAATATATATAAATATGTAATAATAATAATAATAATAATAATAATCTTTCTTTCCCTCTTGGTTGTATCCAAATTCTGTTTCTTTAGTGCTGTTTCTTAAAAACACTTGATTCTGGCCTTATCTTGTCATTCTTCAAACAGACAAGTTCTCTGTTAGCTTCAGAAGGGTGTTTGTTGAATTTTTTATTACCAGATAGTTTGATTGAATTTAATGTCTGTGAGTACTTGCTTGTCTTTTGTACTTCTGTGCCGTCAGTTATGGTTTTGGCATACAGAGCAGAACCCTTATTGAAGACTGGTTTGAGGGAGGAACTCTTTATACCTTAAATCTAAAAAAATCCTAAATGGGGGTTTTTTAAAATGGAACAGAAAATTATTACAGTGGATAAAACAAACATTATATTGACTCTAAATTTAAACCTAATGATGTTTTCCTTCTTTCCAGTCTATATTTTTATATTTAATTTATGGGACAGGAAAGAAAAAATTGAACAGTAAACTGAATTTGGGGTTTCATTTGTACAAGACATTCTATGAGCTGCTGCTTCTGTCAGCATGCTTTGTCGTGACCAATCATGGGATAGCTTACATCCGTAATTCATGATCAACCAATGAGAGTATTTGGTTATAAACATGCTTATATGTAAATAGCTACTTCTATGAGCTTTTTGACAAATCACATGCATGCTAACTCTTGAGAATTGTCAGTACACTACTATGATAATTCACATCAATTCAAACATTGATTCACTTCTGCTGCAGATAAGCATGTATACACAACTCAAACTCCAAAATTGTAAACCCAAACTGTAAAATGAGGTCCCTAGATGATGTAGGGACCAATTTTTGTGTCTTAAATGCAGGAGAAACAAGAAGTCTAGAAGAATTATACATTGTATACAGTTTGGGCTGGGACTGAAAAAAATGAAACTGAAGTACATGAAAATCTTAAATTGTGAATCCTGAAATTGGGATTATACTGTACTTGTCCTGGGCCAGGGTATTGCTTTTCATTGCCAGTTTTGTCATACTACAGAGTTTTCTACTCTGTATTTGTACCATCATGGCTCCATTGAGGCCCATCTGTTAAAAACTGGGAGTACTGCAGATAGCTGTTATACACCATTTCTGCTACCACTCACAGTGATGAGTCATATTGCTTGAGCATGTGTTCAGTGGCTTGATTTGTGATGCTTTGTTTATTTGGATGACTTGTTGAGGTAAACTGTACTTGGCTTTATATTTTGTATGACCCTGTTTGATTCTGCTTCCTCCCTATTCTGGACCAATTGGTTTGTTTGTTTCCATCCTTCATTAGTGTCCCTGCTACATTGTTGATGATTTTCATACAGGTGAGAAGTGCAACATTTAATCTTAACGTATAATTTACTCATTTTGGCATATGGAGTAGAAATTTGGACATTAACTGCTAAGGAATGTACAACCTAATTACTAGCAGCAGACATTTTTTTTTCTGAATATTGAGAAATTAGTAAGAATGGTTACTATAATAAATTTTAGAAACAACTTGAGAATTAAGAATAGAGTTGCTGGAAATGAGACACTCCTAGTTTGATTCCTACCTATGAAACTTCATAGCATCACAGTTTGGAATACCATCATCATGATTCAGTAAAATCTTTTTGGGGAGATAGCCACGGTGTGCAAGTTCTCCAACATTTCAGGGATAGAGTCAGTCCTTGCAGTGTTTTAGAGCTTTCACATCTTGACACGGCTGTCTGCCCAAGAAGATTTTATTGATTCCTGTTGCCATGAAAGCTTCAAGGCTTATATCATCATCATGATGTTCACCAATGTGAGGTTGGATCTTGTCAAGAATTAAGAAACTTACAACAGTCAGTTGGTGGTGCATGGTACAGATGCAATGAAAACTGCAGAAAATGGTTTCCAAAGAAGAGAACCCAAAATTATACATTTTTCTGGATTAAATTTTTATTATCTGATGGACAAAGGTTAGAGGAAAAACAGTAACTAAAAAGACACAAATATTATGTAAGAACAGAGGACAGAAGCTTACAGATTTGAAGAAGCTGTAAATTTATCCAAGAAACAAGATCCTTATGGCTGAACAAAACTACACAACTTGAATCTTACCACCCAGTAGCATTTCTTGCAGCAGACTGTCAATGCGTGCCACACCAAATAATTTCGCAAACTGAATCTGTTCAATCATCTGCCATGTAATGGACTGCAGAGCAGGCAGAGTGAGGAGGATTTCTCCAAATCGACCTCTTGAGTCATACTGTCGATCACTGATGTAATCTTCCAAATTGATCTGGATCTGATACCGAAGGCCCTTAATTCTGTGTGAATCACTCAAACCTTTCGCATCTGAAAGTTAAATTGAAGAGTCAGTTAAAGTACTTACTACTTGTATGTCCTCAGAACTGCTAAAATATAACCACGAATACTTTCAATTTCTTATGGGAATATATATTGCCAGTTTCAGGGTAATTCTAAAAAGACATGAACCTGTTATAATAACAAGTTTGGCAAATCAGGGGAGTGTGGGCTAGTTCCAAGCTGGATGGCCATGTCTCATTCCTGGAAGAGACAGTGATCATTTCCAAGTTTCTGTCCAGTGTGGGTATTGTGGATTTTTCCCTAGGAATAACGTGGCCGGAGTGTTACAGTGACCACTGACCAGCATTTGGTGCTGGTGTATAAAATGCAATTTTGTCTCCATATCTTTCCATGCCTTTACAGCATGGTGCTTAGACATGAAGTCCCCGTATGTGAGTGTGACCAGGGTAAATGTTTGCACACAATGATCCCCATTCACAATCACTGTACATCGCAGCATCCTGAATTCAACAACCTAATAATGTTAAGTGAAGAGTCTCAATTATGAAGGCCCTATATTATGATTATGTTAAAGGAAAATTAACCTGCTTGTACATGTATGTAATAATACAAGTATTTGTGTGTGTGTGTGTGTGTGTGTATACTTCCTTCCACATTTGTGTCCTTGTGTAACATCATAGCCTGACCTAACTTTTTAATCACAAATAAGTTCACTTTAAGATCATATCATCCTCAAACATCAATGGTTGGGAAGGAGGGTATAATATTCCACTGGATCAATTACTTTACCTTTCCATTAGGCCAGTGCTTATTTACTGCAAATACATGGTGTTTAGGATTAAACTGTGACATCATATACATGTGGAATTTATTGGAGTACTGAACATACATTAAAATGAGGAAGGTACAGCACAAATGAATTAGCAGATACATGCAAGAAATACAGGAAGGATAAAGAAGTGAAAAGGACAGTGCTACAAGAACATGACGGATTCAGTTTCTAAAAATGAAAACTTGTATGTGGATTAACTAAACAATATTTAAACTAGAGTGTGAGCATGTACATATAAACATTTACATTAGTCGGAACCTTTAGGTACAGTTTGAAGTTGGCTGAGGATGTTACAACCTAGAGGTATTGCATCTACAACAACAACAACAACAACAACAACAACACTGTGAGAACGTTAAATCTTGCAAATTTTATTTAGAAAACATTGCCTCAATCCGTGATTTCAGGCTTCTGCCGCCAAGTAGATGAGAACTGCGCTCTTCCGTGTTATTGGGCAGCAAGTAGTGGTAATTTCTTAACGACATTTCGGGAGAACCTATCAGATTCTTGACCCTTGTCTCTGGAAGATGGGACTGCTAGGTTGTCCCCAAAATTACCACCACTTGCTGCTTAATAATGCAGAAGAGCGAAGTTCTCATTGCCTGGATCCCTTAAGACACCTGTAAAGAGCAAATAAAAAATGTGAAGTGGATAAACAGAGTTTAGAAGAAGAAATGTAGGCATATAAGTAAAGTACCAACAGTAGTGGCAAACATAAAATTTGGAACATAGTGAAGGTTTTGAGAAACAAGTATGTATTTGTTACTGATATACATTTTACAGAACTGTTTTGTAATGAAAAGTGTTTCTGCCAGTCTGTATAGCCATGAATGATTGATGCAAAAGTATTGAAAACTTGTGGAAAATAAAACCATCATTATACACTTGGGAATTATAGTATATTAATTTATTTATTTGCACAAATGTGATATTTTATTGTAAAGTGTGCAACAGTGGTAAACCATGAATCTTCCTGAGACTGAAGCATGTGTTTAAATATCTGGCAATGAAAGCATTAAAAAGTGGTTAAAATGATGTACAGATTCCAGTTGAAATTGCTGTGGTATTTGTTTTCCATGTTCTTGTATGTACACATGCACTCAAGACAGCTGTTTTAGCTGTCATTACTTACTTGGATCAAAGAAGACAATCGCCTTGAGACAGGCAAATTCTGTGTCATCTATCTGCACTTCTGTCATTGGTTTTACTAGCTCATCCATGACGCGGGTTCCTACACGACTGATGTCTAAGTCTGGTGACACCCCAGAGTCTGAAATGTTTGTATATTCTGTAATTTAAGGAATTCAAACTGGGGAGTTCAGTACATTTATAATCAATATATATTTTGTGTAAAGCAGATACAAATGCTGTAAAACATTATGGAGAATTAAAATGAAAGGTTAATGCTGGCGTTAGGAAGGTATCGGAATGTTTTAAATTCTGACACTACCAGGATTATAGACATGCTTGTCCCTCCAAGTGGGTTGGATTTATGTGTTGTAAGTGTCTTTTAAAAGCATGAATCTACATGATACTAAAATATGTATCTGTTACATAAATAATGTACCATAAAATTTGTTGTGCTAATTTCATGAAGCTAAATATAGATATGATTCTTATTACACATAAAGTGGAGCAGGAAGCTCAAGCTGAAACTTATAGCTCAAGAAGAAAGACTTTTCATGCAATTTAACATTTCCATATTTTAAGACTATATGTTATCTAGGTATGCCAGCTGTATATTTTAGTATCATATATAAAAACTGAGGATTTGTCCCTTTAAAAGCAGTATTTATATTGTCAAGTTGTTAGTTAATATTTACATAATTTTCATGCTTTTATGATCTGAGAATGATACAGTGGTAATTTGGTTGTGGAAACATGCAAGTAATGTAAATTTCAATAATTTTTTTTGTAAATGAACAACAAAGTGTAGATTATAAATTACATTTATTTGAAAAGGAACTGCTCAAGAAACTATTCAAACCGAAAAGAGGAGTATGTAATAAGCAGCACTTTGTCTCTGACTGGGCAATTGACTTGAGTCAATGTGCACATGTATGTGCATACATATGCATGTGCGCAAGCATGCTTCTATCGGTTCTCAGTTTAGAGGTTATGTCAGAGAACAACATTAAAATAGGCTTGAGAGAGGGAGAGAAAGAGAGAGAGTACAGCCATGTAGGCATCACTTATCTCACACAAAAAACTGGTCACTTGAAACCAGTAGTTTTGACATGAGTAACAACTAGCAGACAGTTCTACTGTTGAAGAGTACAGACAGTTTACAGAATGTGCTTACCGGGACTGTGCCGTCCAATGACGCAGTTGTTACCCAGCAGTAGAACATCTTTGAGGTGCATGGAACGACGTGCCAAACCAAGCAGGAGGTGTTCCCCAGCATGCGCTCTCAACAAGGCCACCTGTCAGTAACATAACAAAAGTTAGTTTAACATAATTTTTTTTCCTTTAATATGAGTATAGCTTTTTTTTTTGGATGTCATTCATACATATGCTTTGAACCTCGGATAGGCTGGGAGCTAAAAATGGCTGCTGGTATTATGTTTAGACCATAAAAATTGTTTGCTTTTCTTGTTTGTGATACACGTAGGTTTTTGTATTATTGTATGTGCATGAAGCATATTGATTATTTATACCCAAATGATACAGTATTAACAATTTTTAACAGCAGAAAGAATTCCTAAGTACTAAACATTGATCATAAATATTATCCTAATGACTTTACCTACATTATGTTAATGTATATGCGGGAAATCAAATTCTTAGCTGCTGACACCTATATGTCATAATTAATTCATGAATGTATTAATTGTATTAATTTTTATGTGTAATTACTTAAAACCAAGTTAATACCTTTTATTCTGCAATACCAGAATCTCAATGCAAAAAAAGCAGTATATGACAAGAGTGACAGGTAAATTGTATGTTAGGATCAAAAATAATTATTTACAGAGAGTGAGTACATACTGGTTACTTCCTGACAAGTGCCAGTATTGAGGTACAACAGTTTAAACCAAAGTACTACAAGTGATCAGATGACAGAACAAATAATTTGTCTCATTGTCATTACCACACTTTGTCAAACTGTTACACTGGCGAACTGCATGCAAACTAAATATGCATCATGTGAACCTCTGAATTCCTGGAAAGACAGCCAAGTTCATTTAAACTAAGGTACTAACATTGATAGAATAATAATATGCACTAAGCAGTGCTGCTATCTAGTGAACCCTAGGGGGGTTGTGGGGAGGGGGGAACAAAGGTGTACATGGCAATTCTGACTTAACATACCATCACTGCCATCTATTGCAACTGTCTGCCCCGATGTGAATAGGCAAGACACCCAAAAAACTAGCAAGCAGTTATGAAACTAGCAATAAATACTTGCTAGTTCTGAGGGAGTACTGTGCTTAAATTTTGAAGTAAAAGCATTTTGGGCACTGTGTGACACCATGATTGTGATGCTTGGGGTAGGTTCCTTCAGCACGCTATGGCTAATGAGTTAGTAAGTTACATACAGTGCATGGGATTCCCTCTAGCATGATGCTTGGAGTTAATTTGGGGAAGAGGCAATCATTGCCTGAAGTTGTGGGTTTTTCTCTAACATGATGCTCAAGATTAGTTTTTGGGCCCCGTTCTTCCATACTTTCAAAGTCAGTAATGTGCACAGGGTGTTTCCCAAAAGGAACATTTTTTGTATTACCATTTTTCTACACCATGGGACAGACACTTGGCCATTTTGTGTGTGTGTGTGTGTGCATGTGTAGAAACATTTTAATTGAGATCATAATTGGTTGAGAAATACTGAGGCCAACCATAACTCCTTTCCTATGCACACAAATTCAAATTTTGTAAGTGATGATTACCTGATCATCCAGTGGCAGTTCTGTGAAAGCTGGGATGTATTTGGCCCACTCTACAAGAATCAGTAACTGCTGTTTCATTGATTCGCAGACATCATTGATGTTGGCAATTTGTTTGTTTGACAGATTGTAGTCACTGTCTGGAGAGTTCACCTGTAACAGACACAAAACTCTCTGTACTATGTTCATATGGCACATGGATTTGTGCTCCTACAGTGTTCTCAAACTGCAGCAACAATTTGCAAAGCCCATCTACACAGCCTACTTTCTGGGCTTCCAATTTTAAAATATTTTATTTTTGTGCTAACAAGAGGTCCTGGAGACACATATAGTTTCCAAAATTTCATTATTGAAAATGTGCTTCATTTATGCAAGGATTTGTGAAAATGGTCCATCAGGGAAAACACCAACTCAGGCTTCATAAGAAGTGGTACTGAAGTCATAACCTTCTGACCAGTAGCATTGTTTAGGATTGTAAGTTTGTTCCTGGAGACATACGAGCAAAGTTATGAAGTGAAAATGTCACTCACTTGGCCTTTCTGTGGAAGTAAACATCTTGTCTGAAAGTGGCGGTATGCCTTCTATAAGGTTGATTGGTGTCAAAATGGTCCTTTTTTTTATCTTTAATGCACATCTAAGCTTCATGTCATGCCCACAGCATTTGTATTACAAGTATTATAAGTATCTGAATTACAGGTCACATTCACACAACTGCAAGGTCACAAAATATGAGCTATGATCAAAAACAGTTTATTTCAGACTCTGTCTGCCCTCATGCTTTGGATGCTTGCTATTATCTCTGTTTGTGGTGATGACATTTTTTTGTTTCTTTCACATTTTACACAGAAGTTTAGTTTAGTTTAGAATGTGTGCTTGGGATGTATGGGAAGTAACTTCATTTCACATCAAAGTAATCAGTGTGTGTGAATGATATAATGGCATGAATTGTATGAAAAAATGATAAAACACTGATTTGATCACATTAATAATATTTGGCAAGGAGTACAAATTTTGAAACAACTCATTATTTAAGTTTTTCAAACCTCCCCTTTTTTCCTTCCTCTTAGATCCAAATATCTTCCTCAGCACCCCATTCTTAAACACTCTTTGTTTGTGTTTTTTGCTTAATGTGAAATACTGAGTTTCACACCCATGTAAAACAATAGAAAAGTTTTGTTTCATGCATTTTAATCTGTATGTTTTGACTAACAGATAGGAAGACAAAAGATAATTAGACAAATGGTAACAAGTTTTTGTCAAAGTTAATCTGCTTCTAATTTTTTCATGCATGCATTCAATTATAATTTGTACCAGTCCCAAAGATTTGAATGTTGCCACATTTTCAAACAATTCAGCTGCATCTGAATTGAAAATGCTGTCTGTTCTTGGTTTGAGTGTTGGCTGGTGTTGTTGATCCCTTTGTCTTATTATCATGTCTGGATTAGATACATGTGTGACATCGCAAAATCAACATTTATTTTTTTTTATATTTATGACTCTTTTAAACCTAAAGCTCCCAACAGGACTCAAATGTTTCTCAGAGCAAGAAGCAATTTGCAGATACTACAGGAGGATTGTTTAATGACATGAGCATAGGATTATAGTTTGGAAAGTACACATATATCAAAAACTAATACTTTCAAAATAGTTGTGTTTAACATATAATACTCGTACATGCTTGTTCCTCTTTGCAAGTTTTGTTTCAAACATATTTTGCTTCAGTAAAATCTAGTGAATTACATATGAGATGCTCAAAGAAATGCATGTACATTTGTATGTAAAGGGTCTCTTGTTCTTGTATGAAGATAACCAAGATTCAAATGGATTGATGCATCCTATTGATACTTCCCATTGTCAAGGTATATATATATATATATATATTACTGCTCCTATACTTCAGCAGGACAACTAATCAGAGGAGTTTTCCATTTGGCTATCTCCTTAGTCTGCTGGTTCAGGGTTATCAGGGTCCTATTTTGTGTTTTCTGGAGTCTTAATAGTTGAAGAAGCTGATGGGGTATGAGACAAGAAGTCAGAAGATAACACAACAGTTGATATACAGACACTCTTGAAGACCTTTTTGACCATGTCCCCAAGTTCTGCTTGTTTCATTGATGAAGTTTTTTCCTTTTCTTTTCTTTTCTTTTCTTTTTTTTGGGGGGGGGGGGGTGAGCTATAAAACGCAACTTCCATTCTTGAGACTACTCTCCACAAGTGCCCCATTACCAGACCTCAGGTTAAAGGAATTTTACTGTATTTATATTTTCAACTTTTCTTTCAATTACACACTGTCCCTGCAGGCACATGACATCAATACGTGTCCTGATGCGATCTGATGTGTAGGTTTGGGTCCAGATTGATGTGACAAGTCTGTGCTCAAAATATTTTCATACCTCAAGTGCTGCTCCAACCTGACGTGACAGCATTTCTGCATTTAACAAGGAAGCACATGACAGTCCATTGCCTGAAGCCTGTTCCTCATAGCTAGGCCGTCGCGAACTGATGCGATCTCGCTCATTTTGAACAGCTGAAAACATATAGTAATTGTCTGTCAGGATAAATTATACATACATGTACCAGTTCACTGTCAAATATGTTTTGTATGAAAATGCTTGTAACATATCAGTAGCAAAATGAACTTTCAGGTTATATGTGACATTTCAGATAATCAGTTTTATACCAGCATCGTCTTCTTCATTATAATCATCAAATTATTAACTATTTTTCTTTTCTCAGGATGTGAAGACAGGGCTTGTAGGAAGTAGCTAATTAGAGCATTGTGGAAGTAAAATATTTTTTTAAAACAGTAACCCTTTACAGACTGGAAAATGAAGAATGTGATGTAACAAGAAACTTTATGACTTGTATCCATAATGTGATGGGTACTTGGATTTGATGGGTGATGAAAGAAATGTTGACAGAATTTTAGTTGGGAAATATCTTGAAAGAGTGAAAGGTGAGAAACTAATGGTCTGGCTTAGGATTATGTCCAGTGACAGCCTTTAATTTTTGTGACATTGAGCCTTGGGGTAGTATTACTACCAACTTTATATTCATGTTACCATGCATTGTAATAGATTTCTTTTTAATTAACCAACCAGACGCACTAGTTATCCAAGTTTATTCTGTTATAAAACTCTAATTGTTTCGGGCATCTTCTTTGCCCATCATCAGCAACATGTGGAGTTTTATAACAGAATAAACTTAGATAACTGGTGTGTCTGATTGGTTAATTAAAAAGAAAAATTTACTACCAACGTTTTTTGTAAGTGAGAAATTTATTATCAAACTACTTTTTCAAAGATAGATGCTATTCATAAGAATGAAGAATTGTCACTGAATTGGAAATCAACCTCATCATTCCCTGCTATGTAGTAGAGTATGGTTGAGTCTAGAATTTTGTGCCTGGGTGCCTTAATTTTGGGGTTGCTGTAACTGCATTGAAATTTTTTTTGTGCTGCAGGCTTTATTGGTCATAAAGCAAGATGGGAGAAATGTGTTGGGTACTTCTGCTTCCGTTAAGTCATTGGCAAACATTAATTGTATTATTACTTAAAAATATACATTGGAAAAAGGAACAAATAGATAATGTATATCGGAATATGCACATGTGAAAGAGTGGGAATATGTAACCTGCTAATTTGTACTTCTTTTCCTTCTAGTGGTTAGACTTGTCAGAATAGGCACGTTCCAGCAAAATCAAATATAAACCTACAGTACATCAGACTTTTTAGTCCTACTGCAAGTTAATTGCTTTAAGGTGGAAATGAATCTTGGTGATTCAACACCACAAATGCCAAAATTTGCCATTGGCCATGGTACTGATTCATTTACATTCTCCTGCCATCTCCATAACCTGTCTCCCTAAAATAATTTGCATTCTTTACCAGATATTACTGAGTTAATAAAATCAAGGAAAATAAGATGTGTGGGGTATGCTGCATGAATGGCAGAGAAGAGAATATCATACAAAATTTTTATCGGACAACATGAAGGAAAGAGAGCCCTTGAGAGATGTAGGTGTAGATGGAAACATAATGTTATGGTGCAGCTTAATGAAATATAATTTGACTGTATGGGCTGGAGTCAGCTGTCTCAGGGTAGGGTCTATTGGCAGACTGTTGTGTATGTGGTAATGAACCTTTAGATTCCACCATCCTGAAATTAATTAAAACATGACAGAGGGCAGAAGAAGGACTGTTTAATTCTATATTCTTACATTTTCAAGCAAACTTTCCAAGTCAGCATTGAATATATAATTTAAACATGTATATACGTATCTTACCTTCCTTCTTCATGC
>JGI20166J26741_11128893_pt1 | contig 14317 bp, 8 predicted proteins | sample TergutCu122P5_FD_26741 | JGI IMG/M metagenome (IMG submission 26741)
GGGGTTCTAGTAATTAGTAACTTTGACAGCTTAGAAGCCGCCCCTTCAAATCTACCGCCCTAGGCAGCTGCCTAGTCTGCCTAGGCCTAAATACGCCCCTGCTTGGATGAGGCGGCAGATTTGAAGTTGTCCGAACGCTTGGGTAAGGACTTGCACGGCCCTCTTGGCTGTTGTGGGTCGGCGAGCATGGCTACTACCGCAGCGTACGCCAGCCCAAACTCGGGATCGAGTTCCCGGCTGCTGGCCCAGCTTGTTCGTCCGTGTAGCCCTGGGCCACAGACGAGATGTTTGGGCACAGGAAGATGGCTGGCAGGCTCAGTCAAGCCACCCCAGCTGGTGAGCTCGTAAGCTTCTCTTTTGCTCGCAAGGATCTGATAAGTCTCACGGAAAGTCTGGGCCTCGCCTCTGGCTGCGAACTGACACTCGATGGCCGACACACTCGACACATTAGCGTTGGTGGCCGCAAGATTCTTCTTGCCAGAAGCCATCGCTTTCATCAACTCGCGAAGGAAGACTAGGTAATGCTCGGCAGTTGACATAGCCTTCATAAAGGCCAGTTCTTCCTGCCTCAGCATCACGCCTACAACAGAGAGTTTTGTTTTTTCTACTACCTCCTGCCATCTGCATCAACCCGACTGGCTGGCACCACACTACTAGACTCATCATCGACCACCCTTTTCCCTATATAAACACTGTACTAGGGCTCCTGGCATTCAGATGTCCTTGATTCCAAGGACTAGTCGCTGTAGAAGATGACTTGACGGTTGATGAGAGTTCCCATTCTGCCACCTCCCCTTGTCAAACCCAGGGGTATCGCTGTCTTGCACTCTGAGAAAGCTGAAGCCCTAGCCAACAGTCTGGAGACTCAGTTTCAGCCAGTAAACGACACTTTGAAGCCGGTAGTTATTGAGAAAGTTAAGGAGGCGCTGAAAGCTTACTTCTTTACCCTTGCTAGCTAATCCAATTTAAGTAACCTCGCCGATGTTGAAGATGCCATCAGTGGTCTCAAGGTCGATAAAGCACCAGCCCAAATGGTGTGCCGAACAAGAAACTGAAGCATCTTCCCCAGTGGACAATATCCCTCCTTGTCAAGATGTCCAATGAAGTCCTCCATACTCAGTACATTCCACCAGTATGGTTAGTTATCTCTTTCGCTTTGGCTTCCCAGCTTTCTTTTTGGATTCTTGAGCCTTGAAGATGGGACCAATATGTGATCCCAAAACGATGGTAAGGAATTACCAATACTCTCTGCGTAATAACACAGCAGAACATAGTTCTGTTCTCCTCAGTACCCTTGAACCATGATTTAAAATTTAATTTCACAGACATAACCCCCTCACACAATTTCAATATATGCAGTTTTATACTGATGCACTATTAATTATATAAATGCAGTTTTTCATAGTGAATGTTCACTTTTTTTGTGTTTATGATGCTGGGTAACAGTACAGTATACACATACATGTGGCTATGTGTATAGTATGTAGAGTACATGTATGTACGTGTTTATGTATGTATGTATGTATGTATGTATGTACATATGTATTTATGTTATGTATGTAAGTATGTATGCATGCATGTTGTATAAACTATGTACCATATACATGGTAAATGAAAAGTGCACAGCCAAATCTACAGAAGGTGACTCTACACCAAAATACAATTAAAAAATGTTTTAGGAACATAGGCCATCTGAAGCATGGTTTCCAATTTATGGCATCATGAAAATTAAACAAAGTGCTTGAAGTGTCCACTCTGAGCTTCAACAAAGAATGCTGCACTTCTGAAGAGTGTTTGCCCGACTCCCCGTAAAATTTCGGGTGTTGTGTGAATCATCTCAAATCCATTCATTATTCGTTGTTGCCAATTCTGGACATCACTGAATTCTGTGGCATAAACAGTAGACTTGACTTTTCCACAAAGTTAAAAATCTAAGGGATTCAAATCAGAGGAACAAGCAGGCCAAGCTGTTGGTCCACCTCGTCCTATTTGTTTTCCAGAAACATGTTGTTCAAGAATTCCCGAACAGCAAGATGTGATTGTGCATCAACACGCATCAATCATAAATAAATCCTACTCTGCAGATCAACAACTTGCAACAGCTCTGGAAGAACGTTTTATTGGAAACCGTGGTAAACAGACCCAATCAGATGTGGTGGAAGAAAGTAGGGTTCCATATGTCTGCCTCCCACAATTCTTGCATGTAAAATCAAAGTGGACACTGTGGAAATTTTCGTTTATCATTAAGAGGCCATACATCAGAAACCTTGCTTCAGAAGGCCTACATTCATCTAGGATTTTGTCTTGTGTTGTGGTGTAAATTCACCTTCCGTAGGTTTGGTCATGCATTTTTCATTCACTCTGTATTTATACGTTTAAATTTAAATGTACTGAAGTCTGATTTGTGTAAAATTCGACTTGCAACAGACCAAAGTGGACCAATTTGTTGTGTAAGTATTGGTGTCTCTGTAGCTGAAAGGTTATACTGAACACTTTTATATGTGTCAGATACTCCCTTTTTATATTTAGTGAGGTTAGAAATTGTCATATAAAAGTCATATTTGCATCATGTGTTTAAATGGTGTATATCTAAATTTCTCTAAAATTTTTTCAAGCTTTCCATATAAAAGAATGCCAGTTCATTGGCAGTGAAAGTACATTAAACTGCCTTTATAATTTTCCACAAGACACCCTTTTACTTAATATCTACCACTATTGTAATGATTTTCTTGTGGATGTTAAATGCTTCATTATCATCTGCTGAAATTTCTCCAGAAGGTTAGCCCTTGGAGCATTATGGAGTGTAAATAAGTGAAGTAAATCAGTTTCACTGTACAGATTCATTCATAAGTGATATGATAATCATCAGTCAACCATGCTGAGTGTAGATGATGGATAATATCTTCCCTACTACTGAAGATACAATAATACCTTGCACAATGTGGTTTTGTCCAGCACAGTTTTAACTGTAAGCAATTGAAAGTAATTAGATATGTGGGGGGAAATGTACCAAATTCTAACAAATTTAAATAAATACAGATAAAAGCAGACAGTTACTGTCTCACCCACTATGGAAGCTGACAACATCAGCTCCCCAAGCATTGTGTAAATGTTAAATGTCAAAATGTAAATATTTTAAGTGATATGTGTGGGGGAGGGGGGTCATAAATATCTGTGTTCACATTGTCCTGTTTTTACCGTAAGAGGTTAGAGCAAAGCAGTTTTGAGCAACACACCTTGATTACTCCCACTACTCCCCACGTTGAATGAGGGATCACTGTATTTTCAGTTTGTAGGGCAAAAAATTTATTTTCTTCTAATTTCTCAATTAAATTTTTGCCCTGACACTAAATTTCTGGATTCCTTTGAGCACTAATTATATGTAACCAAAATCATAAGTCCATTCACCTGAACTGCATTTATCAGTATCCCCATCACTCACAATTCAATCACAGACACTGTAGTCATGTTACAAATTTTCACTTTTAAACTCATCAGCTATAACTCATCAAGTAAAAGTTTTAGTTAGTTAAACGAGTTAAGGACTTTCATGTTCAATAAATTGAAAACTGCTTCCTGATATGTTTCATATTTCTCTGCCTACAGGCCGTAGAAATGCAGTTTGTAGATGTCTGTAAGTTGTACATAAATCTGCCAGTTGAGACATATTTTTAACCAAGTCACACATATGTGGAACCATACTGAAGGATTAAGTGAGATCTCTGGAAGTGTGTGTTACATTACCACATCGAGTTCCAGCAAAAACAATCTTGTTCAAACAAATACCAGTATGCACCTCCATTATTACATATTCAATACCAGTTCCACATTAAAATCAAAACTCCATAAATAAAGAGACTGCAGTTCAAGGAACAGCCAGGATCTAGTACAAAACCCCAGTCCATGAGATATGTATAAAGCCTTCAGAATTAGGAATTTGTATGAATTTGGTCATTAGGTTAATTTAGGAAATTGAAATTTTGTAACCCCAAAATTGTCCACATCATTGCTAGAGTTTATAACTTACGTACAAAATGTAATGTCCTAAGATGTTAGGGTATTTGTTGTACATATATGAGTGTTATATTATGAAGGAGAATAATATTCTATTTGTACAGTGTTGACAAATCGAAGGCACTGTCACTGGTTCTCCACTGCTGTGACATCTCACATCCAGCCAAACGATGGGATCTGCATCACCACTGGACTATGTTGTTGCTGGAGGAGTTTTTCAGGCAAGGAGACAAGGAGCGAGAACTGGGGCTACCCTTCAGTCCTTTGTGTGATCGTAACAACACACTTGTAGCGGAGTCACAGATAGGTGTGTTTTCCATTAACAGTCCTTTTTAGTGTTTGATATGACTTTTGTCATCTTCTGAATTTTTTTCCCAACATTTAGCTCTGTTTTGAGATTATGGTCTTTTAGATGTGATGCCATGCAGTTTGATAGATGAGTGCCAACTTTTAGGCGGTATCTGCTGCCTCCTTCTACATGCTAGATGATATTTGTAGATTACTCTGAAATGTTGGCACCCATATTTTAGACATATTCCAGAAGATGATAAACTTGATACCCACTGTATAAGTACTTCCTAATCTCTCTCTCTCTCTCTCTCTCTCTCTCTCTTTCTCTTTCTGTCTGAAATTCTAATTGTAATTCAATTCCATTATATTCACTCACCTTTTGATAGACACTTCATCATAACATATTTTATTTCTGACAAAATTAATCTACAGAGGAGGTATGAGGATGGGCTGAAAAGTTTTGCCTCCTCTGGCACGTTTTTATTAGAATAATGAAAAATGAAGAAAATCGGTTCCATGCAGTCAAGTTATATCTCCCCTCCACTGTATGTAACACTGAACACACAGCTATCCATAATTCCAGTTCAGTTTCAATTGAAATGGAAGGCTGTGAGGATGGGCAGTTCAAGCAATGTGCCATTATTCAGTTCTGGACTGCAGTAAAAATTCCTCCCATCGACATTCATTGCCATATGCAGGCAGGTGTGTGGGGATAAATGTGTTTACATAAACACAGATAGACTTTGGGTATGGCAGTTTAAGCAAGAAGAAGTGGGGGAAGAAAGTTGTGACAAAGTAAGTTCAGGGAGGCCAGTGACTGCAACAAATAATTCTCATCAAGAACACGTTGAAAAAGTGATTCAATAAAATCATCAAATCAAACAGAAAAACATTGCTCTTAACCTGGAAATCTCTCAATAGTGGGCCACATTATCAACCATCTTGGATTCTGAACATTTTGTGCTAAGTGGGTAAAATGAACATTGACTTATGAGATGAAAGCCGACAGAGTCAAAGACTCAAGGGAACCTCTGGGTCGTTTTGAAGAGTAAGAGGAGGGATTTCTATGGCAGACAGTAACAGGTGATGAGAGTTGGGTCCATCACTGTGATCCTGAGAACATAAGACCAACTATGGAATACTGCTATAAAGGATTACCAAAGTCAAAGAAACTCAAAACCCAGCCCCTGCTGGAAAAGTCAAGTTTACTGTATTTTGGAACTCTGAAGGTGTTGTACTCACTGACTTACTGGAAAAAGGTGTTAGAGTATGTGAGAAAACTACTCTGAAACCCTAAAAATTCTCAAAAAATGCATCATGAGGAAGGCGGCTGAAAATTATGACATTTTGCTTCAATACGACAATGCCAAACCTCATACAAGTGCTGCCACACTTGATGCCACTGCACATTTGGGGTTTACAGTGCTACCACATCCAGCCTACAGCCCAGATCTCGGTCCTAGAGATTTCCATTTGTTCTCCACATTGAAGGAAGACCTTAGAGGCCAAAACGTCAAGTCTGAAGAAAAAGTCAACACTGCAGTACACCAGTGGTTTTGGGAGAAAAAAAACATTTTTTAGGGATAGAATTCAAAAACTTGTTAAGCATTGGCAAAAATGTATTGAAATTGGAGGAAATTATGTGGAAAAGTGATTATGCACAGTTGCAAACGAAGGTTAAATGTACTTTTTTTTTTCTTTCTTTCTTTCTTTTCTTGCTTTCTTTCCCCCCCCCATTATCTTCCTTCTTCATATTTTATTTAGCTGGAGGAAACCCTTTTTAGCCCACCTTCATATTATATCACATAGAAGTTTCAATGTTTTAAATAAATTCATAGATTTAATAGGACTGCATGACAAAACAAAGTTCACTGTACAGCTTTCAGTGTATAGTTGTATCCTAAATGGCTTTACACTAACATCTATAAAGTGTTCTGGAGAATGTAACCAGCAGACATACAGTCGAATTGATGAAGAAATAGAGTCAGCTTACCCATTATATTATTCATTTTAAGCATTTCAAGTAATATATGTATAGCACGCCACTGATTACATCCTATCGATGTAAAGCGATCTCTTATCCAACATGGGGAAGAGGGAGCATGACCGCAGCATGTTGGGTACAACTGCATGGTGCATATTTGTTGCGGAAATGTGGGTTAAGTGTGCACACTTAAGCACAGTCAGTCAGTCAGTCATCCAGTACCATAACATGACTGAAACAGAGAAGCTTGGCTTGTGTAGCTGATGTTGCTAGACTCCCCAGTGGTTTAGCGAGAAACTGCCTGTATTTACTGATGTTTTTTTAAATTTTTCAGTGCCTGGCAATTCCCCTACTCACAAATTTAATTGTTTCCAGCCATGCGTAGTCATAACTGCTTTGGGGAACAGATTACAGTAATTAAAAATGTAAAGGAAAAGAGGTAAATTTCACCCTAGGACAGGCCATGAAGGCCCAGAGGGAGAATAGAGGTATAGCTGTACTCCTTCTTTGATCTCAGTGCTAGATGAGGACGGTTGGTCATTGTCACATCCCAGCCACTTTCCCCCAGGAAAGAGACCCAGACAGGAGGCTGGGTGAGCCCCGGGGCAGGTGTGTACAGATGCCGAAAATCTTGCCCCTTCTGAAATTTGATCCCCAGACGGTCCAGCCCATAGCAAATCACTATGCTGACTACACTATCCTAGCCCTGTAATTAGAAAGAGCCAAATTAATTAAATAAGCCCATTTTAAGTGTAATTTGCAATGAGTTCTTTTTCTTGTGGGCTAGATGCCTTGCATCATCATCATTAAAGCAAACTGATGAATACCATTTTTTTTGTGCATTTTAGGTTTTATTGAATTCATTGTGGAACCTAGTATGGCAGTATGCAGTGATATGTTGGAAGCTATTCTGGGACCAATTCACTCTTCATGTAAACCAAGTGATGGTGCTCAACAATCCATATCTGAAGACTCGGAGCTTGGAAGGACAAAGAATGGTAACTTTTTAGAATTATTCAGTCAGATTTGTGGAAACAAATTTTAGGACGTTCAGAAACCTTTTCTAATTACAGACTTCTATTTATCTGATGACTTTTCCTATTATGCATTCTGGTTTTGTCTGTGGGCAGCTTTTCTTTAATTCTTAGTATACCACTAAATATAACTCAGAGCATGTGTGTTTGTTTGTTTGTGTGCGTGCGTGTGCGTGCGTGCATGTTTGTCTGTGCATATGTGTGTGTGTTCATGTTTGTTCTTCCACTATCAAAGGTAACTAACATTTTTGTATAACTTCCCATTTCCTTTCGTTACCCTAATGGGATCTTCTTTCTTGACGAATTAGAATATGGAAAGAGATAAATCAACAAAATTTTTTTCATTAGTTGTATTTTATAATTTTGGGTCACACATGTGGCTGCCCATCCCACTACATGCAACCAGCCACATTGTAAAAAACACATTAATTAAAAAAATAAGTTTATTCTTAAAATAACTGAGAATTATGTGCAAGGCAGGCATGTAGAAGAATGTCTATGATACATGTTTCACTGTTTACACAGTCATCACAAAATACGATATTTTTTGACTGCAATTGGGTTTCCATCCATTAGCTGTGGTCAGTAAACTTGTACTTCCTAGGCTGTGCCAAGATTTCCCAAATCGTTTGTATGACTTGAAAATTTAACTGCTTTCTTTTCCATATGTTCTAATGCATTTATCTGACATTCCCTGCAAGGATCCTAGCACAAAGCCCAGTATTCAAAAAACGGACGCATTAGTGACATGTAGGCTAAAATTTTCTTATTACTATTTCCCATTTTAAGAACATGCACTATGAAATGAAGTGTCTTCCAGGCTTTTCATACTGTATAATTAACCTGATTAGGCCAGCTAAATCACTTCATAAGATTAATCCTAAATATTTGACGCTGCTCGCTTCTGGAATTCTTTGGTCCCTCTCCACCGTTTCCCAAACCAACATCAAATTTTTGTGGATAGACATCTACCACATACCTTCCATTGTCTCCTCACTGCAAGTGCCTACCACCAATCTCTTACTTCCCCTTGTCGGTCTTTTGCAACCGATATTACACGGTCTGGAGTCGAGGTGCCCAAGTCGACTCACTCCTCTTCAATTTAGATTCAGCTGACTTCTACCAAAGTCCCCATGCTCAATCCAACTATTCAGATCTACAAAAGTAACTCCTAGATTCTTTGCTACCCAGTCATATCTGTTGTTTACAACTTTGATGCGCCGCTACATCATGTCTCTGCTCCACACAACGTCACTTAGAACAATTCTACAGTGCAGAAATTTAAACTTGGTTGTCGCCACGAGAGCGTACACTTCTCCTGTCACACAGCCGAGATTGCGTGTCCTTCTTAAGTCATTTGTTCCTACATGAATTAGAACAGTATCTGGGTTTCCTAGAGCCCTGTTTTCCATAAATGTGGCAGTTGTGCAGTTCTAATTCCTGGAAAGCACTCAACTCTCAAATGTGAATGTTCTGTTCCAGCATTCCCTACTATCAAGTCACCTAGTACTAAGCACTTTTTGCCTTCACGCCTTACCAGCGCCGTATCTCGCTCATCAAACTTCCTTTCCATCTGCCGCCAATTGTAACTGCTCTTCCACGGTCCTATTCTTGTGTTTCAGCTCATCAATCTGGGGCAGAGCGCCTCTTCAGGTCCTTGAAGCCTTTCATATCTACACCTATTACAGTTCCACTTCCCACTTTCCACCACTCGAGCCTTCATGTTTCCAAAGATATATATATATATATATTCAGGATTTTTGTGGAGACTGCACTAAAGAATGTCTGATGTTTCCTGCACTCACATCATTTAGCATTGTAGGGTGACAAAAGAGTTTTTGCTCACTCATACTAGCACTTTCACAAAAACAGACTACTAAATGAAATACTGCTGACTTATCTGGCACTTGAGACTTTGGTAAGAGACCCCTAAAATCATGCTGGCATTTCACATAGGATTGAGACTGAAGATAATGTTCAACCATAAAAATAAACTACGGTCATGAAAAGACAAGTTGACAGGTACACTGTTTTAAAGCCACTACTGATATGACCTCAGGTCATGTGACCTGTGCTTGTGCTACACAACTTCTACACAGTCATAACAACATTTTAATTGCTCATTCCATGCATTATTGATAAAATATTCATGACACTAAACCAAAAAAATGCACAAACTTGTTCCTTACACATTTATATTATAATATCATACTTAACCTTCCTACATGTTTCAGTCTGAAAGGGAGCATCATCAGAGAATCAGACTAAAGTAATGCAGCATAAAACCGAATCAGTCACTCTTGTACACAGTTGACATAGTGTAAAAGAGTCAAATAGTTAAAATGTAGGCATTTCTTTGTATAGTTGTATAAATGTAACGGATCTTGATATGCAGTATCTTGGAAGCAGCCTTACATACTTAACAAAAGTCCGCACAGTAATGTGCTGTCATATTTAAATCAACTTCATCTCATTAGCTAGTACTGAATATCAAACTTTGGTTTTCACAACAACGTAACATGATTAGCAACAGTTAGTGCACAATCTTCAAATTGTTGGGCTTGGCTTCAATTTAATTTTAATATTTTTAATATTTCTGGTTTTAGACACCATTGCATAGGAAATATCAAAACTGCTGAGAGTTTACAGTCGTTATAAAGGTTTAAGGTTGCGAAAATATTATGGCAGAAACCAGTCCTAGTCACAAGCATATATCTGTTTTGTGTATGTTAACTCTAACTTGTTTTATATTTCACAGGAGCTACATCAAGTCCTCAGCGCAGTTTGAAATTCAAAATTAAGAAGCCATGGACTGCCTGTCTGGGTGAAAACAAGAAAAGCTGGAAGGAGCAAGCAGCACGAGGTAGACTGACACCCTTACAATTTCTTTATTGCATTACATCAATATTTATATTCCCTGAGTAATGGAGGAATGTGAAGCTATTGGTTACAGATGGAATGGACAAGGTTTGACTCCAGACAAAGGAGTTAAAAAAAATCTTTTTTATTCATCACCAGCTCCAGAATGACTGAATTTCACACAGCACCCTTCTGAATAGGTACAGGTCTCACACCAGGAAAAGCAGATAAACTAACCACTATTCACCACATGCTCAGAACAAGAAACCACAGAACCTGTCATCCACAGTTAGTGCACACATTCATAGCAAATGCTCTGTATATAAACTTGACCAATACAAATTGTAATATAAATCCAATTAGACTGTCACTGTTATTCACACTGCAGGTGTATGTAATACAATTTATCATTAAGTTTTCATTTTTTAAGGTTTTTAAATTTCAATTCTTGATTTATTCTATAAGTTACAGCTATTTATATAGTGTTAGTATACTATGGATTGTTACCATTAATAGTAATATGTATATATATTTAGGGGTTAAGTGGTTTAATCTGCACATCTGATTAAACCAGATGGCACCATTAGTTCTAAGCAATATTAAGTAAAAATTGTAATATTTCTAAAACTGCACTACAACAAATAATTTCTGTTACTTGGATTACTTACTGCTTTGTACAGCTTCCTACACTGTTTACATAAATTCAATGTGGCACAGAGCACATAATATTTATAACCAGTTTTGTGTCACAGGTTTGCAACTATAATAACAACAATGATACTCTATGCCAACTGCTTATGAAATTAGATATATTTCATACTACAGTCAAACCCTCATATGTGCCACTGTTTGTTCACCATAGTATGTAACAGTGTATTGACAGTGGAAGTAAATCAAACTACTTTGTAATAGGGAATTTCTGTTCACAGACTTTCATGGGCCTTAAGTGAGGGTGGCACTACGTCAGGGTGTAAAAGTGTATGTTTTTCTTTATCAAAAATTCAGTTTTCCTAGGCTCTTGCTGTCAGGAATTTTTTGGGAACCCACCAGTAGTTATTTGAAAGCCTAGAGTTCCCACTGCTTGTGATGGAACAGTTTGCCCAATTATCAAAAAACACTGGCTTTAATTAACAACACATGATGGTAATGTGTAAATAACCGTATAAGTATACATTTTAATTTTGGCTTCATCTCTGAGTAACAAGGTCTGATTTAATACAGGCTGTGTGACTGCACAGATTTGCAAGATTGCAATATTTGTGATTCATACACTGTTGTGTATAAAGTGTTAAAGAGCACTTATATCACTTCTTGGTAGTGGTAAAGAGGATCTTTTTGTGCTGTCTTACAGATGCTGAACTAAGAGCCCAGCAGCAGCAGCAGCAAAGTGACGATGCTGTAACTACACAAGAATAGCAATCACCATCAGCGAGTTGAAGATTCACCCACACTAAGTAGTTGCAATAACACTTCTGCAACATGGCTATAAGACGTCTGATATGCACCCGGTTGTGTACAGCAGAGGCAATTCTAAATATTCAAGTACCAAAAGTATTCCATAGTTTCTTAGGCTGGTCTTAGAGAAACTTGTGGAAAAGCAAGAAAACTGATTGCAGTGTCATTCAGCATGTTCCCAGCTTCTTGTGGTATCATGGCACTTCAGGAATATCAGTGGCGCTGGAAGTCAGATCTTTTATTTGCCTTAACACTGTAATGTCAAGTTGGACATGTCACTAGTTCAGTATCTTACAACCAACTTGCCAGTCTGGTGGATACCAATGTACAAGAGCGTGTTCATTAATTAGGTCCAACATGTGCAGTGCTTTGCTCAGAGTGGATCATACAGGACAGAACTGATGACTTGGAAAATGCAAAGATGCATGACAGAAAAAAAAAATACAAATATTTTTATTGCATAAAAGACAAAACTATTTGGTGGTGAAAGTGAGTTGTGTTGGAAAAGACATAGTTCCACTGATACAAGTTTAGCTAATGGGAAATACAGTACAGACATGTGTAAGTTATCAGAATATTTTGTATCAGTAACAGCAATGTTATACTTTATACTTCCAGCCTGTAAATACTTCCCATGTTGCAAAATATTGAAAACAAACATTTGAATGTTTTCATTATGATCACAATTACTTTTTCTCATATAAATACATTAATTAATATCAAGAAACTTGGGGAAAAATTAATTTTCAAGTTATAATGGACAAAGAGTACAGTCATTTTGTGTACAGACACAATTTCTAACCAAAGAATCAAAATCCCTTTTCTGCTGTACCTTACTATACAATAGTTCAGATAATAGCAAGTTGTGTGTGCTTGTCTGCATTACACTGTCATGTTAAATGTACAAATGTCTGCACATCAGTACTGACTTTCCCAGCAGTAATTTAATTTCCATAAATAACTAAACCCGCATTCATGCTCTGTGTGTCAAAGGATACCTGAACTCCCTGGGATCCATTGTAATATATCACAGAAGAAGGTCACCATCGTAAGTTTCACAACAATAGCTTTTGCACTGAGGTAAGTTAATATTTACTGCCTGCTGTACCTCTTTACAGATGGCATTGACGTGTATTTGTAGTATGGCATTATTGTATATACACCAGTTACCAGTATTCATTTTGTGCTGTTTCCCTTGTACACATATTTTCTCAGTGCAGTATGCCTTTGGGGCTGCAGATTTAACGCATGTATCTCACTTCAATACAGCCATATTGTCCCAGTAATTGTTCGTCCATAATAGTATCTTATCAGGTTTTACTGATGATACTACAACAAATTTTTATTTCTGCTATGCAGGGAATGAAGAGTGATCATTTTATGCCATTGATATTGTAGAATAGTTCATCCTCTGTCAGATGTAGGCCTATAGACAATATTAAGCCTTTTTTAATTTAGGGCTCATTATCTTCAAAAATCTAAATATTCTAATATTATCTAAGCTTAATACCCCAATGCCTTAAAGTGTGATAAAATTGGTAGCGTCTCTTTACTGCATATACTGTACATCCTTGGACAAATATAAATATTGCAGACTCCTGACGGACATAATTTTTGTAGATGTATTTTATGTCGTCATTACTAAAATTTAATATTGTGTGTCATACAGGTGCTGTAATAAACCTAGTTTAAGGCATAAAAGATGAAAACTAACCCTCAACATAAATAAATATCAAAATGGGAAGCCTTCAACTCCAACCATGTTTCAAGTAATGTAAAATCTGTGATTCTGCACTTGGTTTTAATGTCCTGAAATCAGTGCCATGAATTAAATCAAGTATTTACATAACAAAAGCCTGTAGTCTGTAGAAGTGGTATGCAGATTTCATAATCCTTATGTATTATCAGTACACATCCTCCAAAGAGCCATTCCTCTAGACATTTTGTATGTGATAAATTTGAAGTAATGTATTTATCTAAAGTAGAAATAGACTTGTAACTTTAACCCACAAACAGAGAAGACTTTGCCATACGCTCTGTAGAAATATGAAAACACAGTTATAATAATGTTGAAAATTTCAACATGCTTAGAACATATGTTAAAGAATATGCTGTATATGTTGCACTGACCATCTGGAATGACTAGAATTGTATCCAGATTGCTTAGCCTGCTACAGACAAAATTATGTTCAGATACTGCATCTTATGTTAAATCCATGTCACATGGAATTTGCTGCATTGAGATTTATTATAAACACACATCTGACACAAACCCACATTAACCTTCTCTCCACACAATTTGCTGAACCACACATTAAAAGGAATGGTTGGATTCAGTATAAAGAAATACCTGTATTATTTCTGACAATTATTGTGATAATATTGTTTGAGTGCATTGGCATTAAAATGGATAACTCCTGTTTACAATTTGCATTTTTCTTCATTGTGATGCTGTATATTCCACTGTGTGTAGGAGAGAATATTATGTCATATTCATCAGTACAAAATATGTCACATATTGAAACTTAAAACATCCATTTGTTACTCAATAATTGACAAACACCAACACATGCACCTCACATTCAACAGTATATTAGTCTAGAATGTTGATTTCAATGTTAAAACACATAAAAATACTTAAAAGTATTCCGACATGTTTCGATCTTAACAGATCATCATC
>JGI20166J26741_11130004_pt1 | contig 14316 bp, 13 predicted proteins | sample TergutCu122P5_FD_26741 | JGI IMG/M metagenome (IMG submission 26741)
GATTCCAGGGCTACCAAGGCTATCAGGGCTACCAAGGTTATCAAGGCGTGCAAGGCTATCAGGGTGTGAACGGCACGCAAGGGTACCAGGGGTATCAAGGAACACAAGGGGATCAGGGATCCAGCATTTCCAAAGTTGCCGCAACCCAGGGTGGCGTCCCCGTCTATGATGTCTGGGTCGAGTAAAAAACCCTTAAAAAAATCGCCGCGATTGCGGCGATTTTTTATTCTTGCAAAATTTTCCCATAATTCATAAAATCTGATTCATAAGTAAAGACCACCCCGCCCCTTTGGGGCACCCCTCCACAGGAGGAGAACTAGACCACCCAGGCGCTATGCGCCACCCCTCCGCAGGAAGGGAACGTGAAAAGGAAGAAAACGATGCGCAGCGTCACATCCAGAACTTATATCATCAACAAACTGATCCATAACAACAACTTGCGGTCTTATCTTGAGGTCGGCGTCTCCAACCCGTACGTGAACTTTTTGGACATCAGATGCGCGCACAAGGTTTCCGTCGATCCATGCGTCGAATGCGAATACTTTTCCGCGGAATCGATCGAACAATTCAAACGGTACATCGATCATCAGATGACCAGCGACGCCTTTTTCAAACAAAATCACGAAACGTTCGATATCGTTTTTGTGGACGGCGATCATTCGTACGAACAATCGTTAAAGGATCTGAACAACGCCCTGAAATGCGTGCCGGTCGGCGGTTTCGTCGTTTTGCACGACGCGATGCCCGTCAATTTCGAATCGACCCAATGGGAAAATTTTGAAAAGAAACAATATTACAACGGCGGCGTGTGGAAAACGGTGGTCAGCGCGCTGCGGTCCAAAGCCGCGCCGAAATTGCAGATCGGCACGTTCCCATATGATTTCGGCGTGTGCGTCATTAAAAAATTGGCCGACAAAGTGCCGGAAATTCCGGTGATGGAACTGGATTATTACAAGGATTTCTCGATCCCAGCGGTTAATCCCGTTTATAACCTGCGCGAATTTTATAACAAAAAAGTGTCGTATTTTACCCCGCTGTACAACACGCCGCAAAAATCCATCGAACGCACGACGCGCACGGTGTTGAATCAGACGAATCCCAATTGGGAATGGGTTTTGTTCGATAATTCTTCGAATGCGGCGGATGCCGAACGGTTGCAAAAATTCTTTGCGCGCATCGACGATCCGCGCATCAAATATTTTCGGATGTCCAAACAAACCGACGGATTCATCGGCCGGGCGAAAAAGTACGCGGCGAATCTGTGCGAAGGCGATTATCTGGCCGAATTGGATCATGACGATTTGCTGATGCCGGATATCACGGACGCGATCGTCAAAAACGGCGAAGGGTTCGACTTTATCTATTCCAACTGCGCGACGGTCGTCGTCGGCGACAATGACGAAATCGTCGACAGCTGGGAAAGCAATTACCCCGAAGGATTCGCGATGGGATACGGCGCGTATCGCGATACGGTTTCCGTCAATCCGTTGTCCGGATATGCCCAGAAATACCGGGAAAACATCGCGGTTCCGATCAATCCGAAAACGATCCGCCATATCGTCGCGGTGCCGAATCACATCCGCGTCTGGTCGAAAAAATTCTATGATTCGATCGGCGGGCATAACGCCGACATGTTGGTCGCCGACGATTACGAATTGATCATGCGGTCGTTTTTGGCCGGCGGGAAATTCCTGCATCTGGACATGCTGGGGTATCTGCAGGTCGAACGTCCGGAACGCGGAACGTATTTGTATAACGACGAGATTCAGGTTCTGGTCAACGCGATTTCGGTGTCCGCGACGGACAAGGTCAAGGCGGAATTCGAAATGCGCAACATGGCGGATTGGGCGCACAAATACCATTCGGAGCATTTCGGATTCGTCGGCGATTATTATGAAAATACGCCGATGATCGCGGGACGATTGGGATTCAGCGGATACAAATGGTTTATGGTGCCGTCGATACCGAACGCCGACGCCGCGAATTGCAAAGTGTAAATAGGCAACGTTTCATTAAATGTCATCCCCGGAATTTCCGCAGCGCGCGGATCGTCGCGCGTCCAGGAAATATCCGGGGATCCCGTCAAAACAGCCGTATTCCAAATATTTGAATATTATGTACCTTGTAAAACCTCCCGCCGCGCGCGGGATTTTTTCCTTGATTTTTTGAGGGGGGGGTATAATCGAAACATCATTTCCGGAAATCCGGAAACCCGACCAATAAACAAAAGGATAAAAAATGATTAACAAAATTATCACGGGCTTTGCGATGGCTGCGGCATTAACCGGATGCGCGACGATATTTAACAGCGGTCCGAAAGCGGTCTATGTTTCGGGGGAAAGCAAGGATACTTTTACCCTTACCCGCGATGGTGCGCCGATACAGAAAAACATAACGTTGCCGTCAACGGTTATGGTTCCGAACGGCTGGAATGATTACGCCCTGAAAAACAGCAAGGGCGAGGTTTGCCCAATCGGTCGAACTGTGAATGCTGCGACTTTCTTGAATCTGTTGTGGGGATACGGCGTTATTGTCGGTGCCGGAATCGATGCGGCGACGGGCGATATGGTGCGCGCCAAAGGCCAAGCTTATTGCAACATATAAAAAATCCGCCGAATGGCGGATTTTTTACTGTTTCCAGATTTTTAAAAATTGTTCCGTATCGGCGCGGGCGGCGATCGTTTTCATTAGTTTCAAAATCAGCTTTTGTTGCGGCGCGGTGAATTTGAATACGGGCAGGGCGTATTGCGTATAGAAATCCATTAATTTCGGATATTCGGAATCGCACAGGATCAGGTTCTGTTCCATGCTGGCCGCGACCCAATCGCAAACCATTTCCGCAATGGCGACATCCGGCATGTCCGCGATATTTTCATACGATTCCGGATGGTGCGCCGCGGTATGATGGTGGGCGTCATGCGCGCGGTCGAACGCGGCGCGCATTTCGGCCGTGAACTTAAATTCGGAATGATGTTCGGCATAATTTTTGAACGCGTACGGGATCAGGATCGGGTCGGTGAATTTATCCGCGTCATGATGCGGGAACCGCATGCCGATCAGGTCGGCGAACATGTTCACCGCCGCAATATGCGCGTGCGTTCGCCATTTATCAAATTCGATCATTGTATGGGTCGGCCTTATCATGGGAAATTTCCTTATTCAGGGTGGGGTGATATCTAATATCTACTATTTCGTATCTAAAAACTCACCCCACCCAAGACTCGCTAGCTCGCGACGCTCGCAAGCCGAGTCTATCCCGCCCCATCAAGGGGCAGGTTACTCCCCTTATTTGCGGGACCCGGCAGGGGCAGGAAAAGCTCTCACTACTTTTTCAAATATTTTTCCAACGTTTGATACGCCGCGGAAATGTCTGCGAATTTTTCCGCCGCGGATTTGGAATTCATTTTTTTGGCCGTGTCCGGATGGTACAGTTTCGCCAGCCGGCGGTACGCCGCGCCGACCTCTTTCCGCGATGCGGTGACGGGCAGGTCGAATTTTTTAAACGCCGCGATGACCGCGGACGGAATCGACGGTTTTGATTTCGGCATCCGGTCGAAGTTGCCGCGGCCGGTGATGAATCCGTTCAGGAAATTGATGTAATCCGTCGTGTCCTGTTCCGCCTGTTTTTTATCCTTTAACGGCGCGCCGAAGGTTTCGCGCTCCCACTCTGCCTCGATCTCGTCCGACGACATGTTATCGTAATAGTTCCAGTTTTTATTGTATTCCGCCGCGTGTTCTTTGCAGAAGTTATAAAACGATTTCAACGTGCGGTCGCGCGGCGCGCGGCACGTGCCCGCACGCTCGCATCCCGGAAAATCGCATTTAGTGATCATAAAAATTACTCCGTAATTTTTTCCCCCACCCAAGAACTTCTAACTCGTTTCACTCGTAAGAAGTTCTATCCCGCCCCCTTGCTCGCTTTGCTCGCATGGGGCAGGAAAAATCTCAACTCTAAACTCTTAACTCTCAACTTTATTTTTCTTGGCCAACGGATGGTGTTCGTACACCGCGTCCTTTAACTTTTCCGGCTGGACATGCGTATAGATTTGGGTCGTCGCGATATCTTCGTGGCCCAGCATGGTTTGAATCGCGCGCAGGTTCGCCCCGCCGGCCAACAGGTGCGACGCAAAGGAATGGCGCAGGACGTGCGGGCTGACCCGCGCCGGACTGATCCCCGCCAGCACGGCGCATTTCTTGATCGCCTTGAAAAAACTGATGCGCGTGATGTGTCCGGTCGAACTGCTGGACGGAAAGACGAATCGTGAGTCGTGAGTCGTTGTTTTGTCATCCCGGCGAAGGCCGGGACGTGAGTCGTGATTTGTTTTGGTTTTACGATTCACGACTGACGAGTCACGATTCACGGGTTTGATGAAATCTTTGCGGATGCCCAGATAGTCGCCCAAAGCCTGTTTCGCGGAATCGTGGATCGGGACGATGCGCTCTTTGGCGCCTTTGCCCCGGATCAGCAGCCGATCGCCCAGCAATTGCGTCATCTGCAATTCGCACAATTCCGAAATGCGCAGTCCCGAAGCGTACAGTAATTCCAGCATCGCCCGCATCCGCCGCGCGTGCCGGAAATCGCCGCTTGCCGAAATCAGCATCTCGATTTCATCCACCGACAGATATTTGGGCAAGATGTGCTGTTTTTTCGGCAGTTCCAGATCGGCGGCCGGATTGGTTCGCATGATTTTTTCCAGATTCATGAATTTATAGAATTGGCGGAACGCCGACGTTTTCCGCGCGATGGAATTCGTGCGTTCCCCGTTTTTGACCAAGGTCGACAAATATTTCTGCAACTGTTTCCCGGTCACCCGGGTCAGGTCGCCCAAGGCGTCCGCCGCCAGACGCAGGTCGGTGCCGTACGATTCCGTCGTGTGCTTTGCGCGGCCTTTTTCCGCGGAAATGGCCTCTAAAAAGATTTCGATATGATTCATGTTGATTTACGATTTATGATTTACGATTTATGATTTACGATTTCTGATTTTTAAATCGTAAACCGTAAGTTGCCTTATGGAAATACCACAGTTTCCGTCGTGTGGATTGTCGGCGCGAAATAGACGAGCATCAGAACTAGGATAATAATGATAACTAGGACGACGATGATTTTGTTTCGACCGGAATGGCGTTTTTTGAGCGGCATTTTCAAACCTTTGGTTTAACAATATTTACTGTTGATTTATGGTTGCTGAATTTCGACAAATAAATCAGAAATCAGAAATCGTAAATCAACAATTTTCCTATATCGTATCGAACGACACGATCGCGATCGCCGCCCCGGCGAGAACGATCAGCGGCGGCGCCAGCACGGCCAGGATCGTCGGCAGCGAGCCGCTTGTCCCGAGCGCCCCGAACACATTGATCACAAAGTATAGGATGAACGACGCCAAGATGCCGATCGAAAACTTTATTCCGAACGAAAAGTTTCGCCGTTCGTGCGTTTGCGCGAACGCGATGCCCAGCACCACCATCGCGACCAGCGTCAGCGGCAAAAACAACAGCGTCCAGAATTGGATATAATGTTCCCGCGTGTTCAGCTTCATCGCGGACAGCGCATCAATGAATTTCGGCAGTTTCCAGAACGATACCTGATCCGGGCGCAGATTCCGTTCCAACACCGTATCCGGCGTCATCAGTGTACCGATATTCCATTTTGGCGTTGAACGCGGAATGCCGGACGTATCCGTGACCGTCGCGTTTTTGGCGGATAACGTTCCGCCCGAAAGCGTGATCTCTTTGGCCTGGACCCGATATTTGAATTTGGAATCGACATCCTGGACAAAGGCGATGACATTGGAAAACGACAGCGCGTCGCTGACCCGTTTCAACCCCGTCGCCCGCATCGTAAAGGTCGACCCATTGTTCGTTTCGCGCAGCCAGACGGCCCCGTCGACCAGATCCATCTGGGACGTTCCGATATCGTATGAATTCAATTTCACCGCGATCGGATTGACGACCGCCGTCACGAAAATGCCGATGAGCACGGAAACGACCAAAAACGACCGCATGGATTGATACGGGGACAGGCCCGCGCTGGCGATAATCACGCTCTCGTTCGACCGGGTCAGGCCGTAAGAGGTGAGTAGCGTCCCGATGAACATCACCAGCGGCAGCAATAGGGGAATATACGATAGCAGCAGCGCGAACGAGAGATACAGGGCCGACATCGCCGATGCCTCGCCCGGCAGCTTTTCGACAAAGGTGATAATGAAAATAATCCCCGCCACGACGGCCAGCACCAGGAAAAAACTGGCCAGGAATTTCCGCACCAAAAAGCGCGTCAAAATTTTTGGCTTTATTTGCATCATTTATTCATTATAATCGTAAAAAGGCGTAAAAGCAAATCAAGTAATTAGTAATCAGTAATCAGTAATTAGTTCGTTTGTGGCTTGGTCGGATATTTCCCATTGGATACAATATTCTAATTACTAATTACTAATTACTGATTACTAATTACTTTACCGGTGAACAAAAATGGAAACCAAGAAACCAATCAGCCGTGCGGGTTTTAACGCCTTGCGGGCGGAATTGAAAAATTTAACCGAGATCGAGCGGCCGGAAATTCTGCGCGTTGTCCAATGGGCGCGGTCGTTGGGAGATTTGTCCGAAAATGCGGACTATTCGGCGGCCCGGGAAAAACAGCGCGCGATCGACAAACGCATCGCGTTTCTGGAATCGACGATCAAGAACGCGATGGTCATTGACGTCGCGTCGCTGTCCGGCGATCGCGTCACGTTCGGCGCGAATGTCGTCGTCGCGGACGAAGACGGCAACCGGATGCAATGCCAAATCTTGTCCGATGTCGAATCCGACGGCCGGGCCGTCATTTCATGCACGTCGCCGTTCGGCCGCGCCATGATCGGCAAATGCCGCGGCGACGTCTGCGTCGTCAAAACCCCCGCCGGCGACAAAGAGTATGAGATATTGGAAGTGAGGTTTAACAAATAATTTATGATTTACGATTTATGATTTCAGATTTATAAATCGTAAATCATAAATCGTAAATCGGAAATAACATGACAATTCGCGTTCTGCCTGATAACCTTGTGAATCAGATCGCCGCGGGCGAGGTGGTCGAACGTCCGGCATCCGTCGTCAAGGAACTGGTCGAAAACGCGCTGGACGCCGGCGCGGATCAGATCGTGATCGATGTGACCGACGGCGGGCGCACGCTAATCAGCGTGATCGACAACGGCGGCGGGATGAATCGGGCCGATTTGGAAAAATCCATCCTGCGCCATGCGACCAGTAAATTGCCGACGGACGATCTGTTGAATATTCGCAGCATGGGCTTTCGCGGCGAGGCGTTGCCGTCCATCGCCAGCGTCAGCGATATGACGATCGATACTTGTTCGAAAAACGAAAAACGAAAGACGAAAGACGACGAGGACGACTCGTTTTTCGTTTCTCGTCTTTCGTCTTTCGGCTTGCAATTAAACTGTTCTACGGGTGAGATAAAGCCGTCGTCATGGGAATCCGGAACGCGGGTGCGGGTCGAAAACTTATTCGCAAAAACGCCGGCGCGGTTGAAATTCCTGCGATCCGATCGGGCGGAAATGATGGCGATTGTCGAAATGGTCAAACGGTTGGCGCTATCGCGGCCGGATGCCGGATTCATCCTGAACAACAAGTGGCGATACCCAAAGGGCCAGGATTTGATGGAGCGCGTCATCGCCGTCATGGGGGATGACGTCGCCAATCGCATGATTGCGATTGGCGACGAGAGTTTAGAGTTTAGAGTTGAGAGTTCAGATAGCGACAATCTCAACTCTAAACTCTTAACTCTAAACTCTGGCTTGCGCTTGACCGGCTATATTTCCGAACCGACGCTGAAACGCGCGTCGTCGATCGACCAATATTTATTCGTGAACGGCCGCGGCGTCAAGGACAAGGTGCTGATCGGCGCGTTGCGCGCCGCGTATCTGGACGTCATGCATGCGCGGGAATTCCCGTTGTGCGCGCTGTATCTGACATTGCCGTCGCGCGACGTCGATGTAAACGTCAGTCCGGCCAAGACAGAGGTGCATTTTCTGGAACCGGCGTTGACGCGCGGCTTTATTATCAAGAAAATTCGTGATGCGTTAAGCCGGCCGCTCACTGGGGATAATTACTCCCCCCTTGGGGGGAGTCCGCGAGCGTTAGCGAGCGGGTGGGGGGATAAACATAATATTCCCCCCACCGCATCGCAAGCTTCGCTTGCTCTGCGACTCCCCCCCAAGGGGGGAGCGGTTAACCCACTCACTTTTGATTCGGCCCTTTTTGTTCGCGAACCGAACCGGGATTACGGGTTCATGGATGAGATTTATAAAAATAACGGCGGGTTAAATATGGATGATGGAAGAAGGATGACGGATGATGGATCCGAATTTCCATCATCCTTCATCCCTCATCCTTCATCCATGCCCCTGGGACGCGCGGTGGCCCAGGTGGGGAACAAGTATATTTTGGCCGAACGGCCGGATGCGTTTGTTATCGTCGATCAGCATGCGGCGCATGAACGCATTATCTACGAGGAGTTGCGCACGCATGAATTAAAGCGTCAGCCGTTGTTATCCCCCATCGTTGTGGCATTGAAACCCGAACAAGTCGCCGCCGTGATGGAAATCAAAGACGAACTGGAACACTCCGGGATCAAATTGGACGAATTCGGGGACAATGCCATCGCGATTTATGAAAAACCGGCGGATTGGGATCTGGACTGGGCCGCGATGCTGCGCACCGTGGCGGACGAGGTCGCGGGATCCGGCCATTCGTCGCAATTGGCGGAAAAACTGCACCTGAAACTGGCCAACCATGCGTGTCATCATTCGGTGCGCGCGGGGCAACGGTTGGATGCCAATCAGATGAACGCGTTATTGCGCGATATTGAACGGACAGAGCGGGGCGGCGAATGCAACCACGGCCGTCCGGTCTATAAAATCATTTCGTTTGCAGAATTGGACGGCCTGTTCGAACGGTCGTAAATTTATTTTTGAAATGCCTTATTCCGCCTAATTCAAAACAATGAAACCGTTACGACGGTGCTGGGCCAGCACCTGTTTGCAAGATGCGAATATCATATTTATGGATTTCTTATCCATGGTCGGGGAAAGATCTTCCTGCTTTAATTTCGGTTTATCGGGATTATAGATTTCCACCGGGCCCTGGGTAGACAGTGGGTGCGACACAAAGATAGTATCCGGGAACGCATCGTAATTTTCCGGTTTGGTAATTTTTATGAATTTATTCTTATAAGAAATAAAGGTTTCGGACAAAACGAAGTGCGTGTTCCACAGTTCGTTATGAAAGACGATGTTTTCGGGATGTTGTAAAAGCTCCCCGGTCGCCCATTGACGGATGTAAGCCCCGTTCGTGCGTAATTGTTCCGCTTTTTTTGGATTGAAAACAGATGTAAGAAATGCCATTTGGCCGCGCCTTTGTTACCTCTCTCGCTTTTTATTATATTTCGCAAATATAATTTGTCAAACAGTTTTTAATGTTTTAATCCGGAATTGATGGTTGACGGGACACGCGATTTTTTCTATGATTCCCACATGAACGTAGGGGCGCGTCGTGACGCGCCCAGGGCGGCTCGCGAGCCGCCCCTACGAAATGTATACGATAATACAAAGGAGAACACCATGAATACCGCCATTGCGGATACGGTCGCGACGGGCGCCGCCACCGTTGCCCCCGTTACCGCCGCCGCCCCGAAAACCGATTATGTGTCGATGCTGATTTACTGCGCGATTATTTTCGCCATCCTGTATTTCTTTATGATTCTGCCGAATCAGCGCCGGATGAAGGAATATAAATCCATGTTGGATAAATTGCAGGTGGGCAGCAAGATTTTATGCGCCGGCGGCATTTACGGCGTCGTCCGGAAAATAGAGGGCGACAAGATCGAGGTCGAAATCGCCAAAGGCGTCACCATCGAAATCCCGCGGAACGCGATTGCGAATATAGAGTAATTTCAAATGCGCCGCAAAGCGGCGCATGCCTGCCCCCTGATGGGGCGGGAAGAATTTTCTTAACGAGCGTTAGCGAGTTTAGAAAATTCAGGGTGGGGTGATATCTAGTATCTAATATCTAGTATCTAGTATCTAAAAATTCACCCCACCCAAGAGTTGCTAGCTCGTTTCACTCGCAAGCCAACTCTATCCCGCCCCATCAAGGGGCAGGAAAGCCGACAAAGTCGGCTTTAAGAATAAGGAAATAGAATGTTGAAAAAAATCATCGTTATTGTCATCGCGCTTGCCGGATGCTTGCTGGCCGTGCCGACCATCTTTCCGGAAATGGCGCCGAAATTCCCCGGCTGGGTCCAGCCGATCTCGTTGGGATTGGATTTAAAGGGCGGGGCGCAGCTGTTGCTGGAAATCGACACGACGACCATGTTCAAGGAAAAAACGGCGCAGCTATACGACGGCACGCGGTCCGCGTTGATCAATCATGACAAGGGCATCATCCGGTTCGCCAACCTGACCAACGCGGGCGACAAGGTCAGCGTCACGATCCGCGATTCCGACGACGTGTCCAAGGCCAAGGGCAGGCTGCGTTCCGAACTGGGCGACGGATTGTCCATCGATTCCAGCGGAAACACCATCACGATCTCTTATTCCGACAAAGAAAAGCAAAAGATTGTCGATGACGCGCTGGCCCGCAGTATTGAAATCGTGCGCCGGCGGATCGACGCGCTGGGCACCAAAGAGCCCAGCATCCAGAGTCAGGGCGGCCGCTATATCATGGTGCAATTGCCGGGCGTGGACAATCCGGAACGGATCAAGGAACTGATCGGCCAGACCGCGAAGATGACGTTCCATCTGGTGAACGAAAACGTGACGCGCGAAGAAATGGCGGCGGGCCGGCCGCCGATGGGGACGGAATTTTTGCCGCTGATGGACGATCCGACCCAACTGATTCCAGTGTATTCGCGCGTGGAATTGTCGGGCGAATCATTGACCGATGCCCAGGCGTCGTTCGACCAAAACAACATGCCGGTCGTGACCCAGGTGTACGATTCGACGGGCGCGCGGAAATTCGCGCGGCTGACCGCCGAACACGTGAACGAACGGTTTGCGATCGTATTGGATGACAAGGTTCTTTCCGCGCCGGTGATCCGCGAACCGATTCCGGGCGGCCGGGGTCAGATTTCCGGGAACTTTACCACGCAAAGCGCGAAAGATTTGGCCGTGCTGTTGCGTTCCGGCGCGTTGCCGGCGCCGTTAAGCGTGATCCAGGAACGCACGGTCGGCGCGGGATTGGGGGCGGATACCATCGCGTCGGGCAAGATGGGCGCGGTGTTGGCCGTTCTGTTCGTGATTATATTCGTGCTGATCATTTATCGCCGGTTCGGGGTTTACGCGGATATCGCGTTGATGGTGAACCTGTTGATGATTATCGGGATATCGGCCGTTTTGGGCGCGACGCTGACGCTGCCCGGTATCGCCGGCATCGCTTTGACCCTTGGCATGGCGGTCGACGCGAACGTGTTGCAGTTCGAGCGAATACGCGACGAAATCAATATCGGATTCACGCCGCTGCGCGCCGTGGACGCCGGATTCGACCGCGCGTTGAAAACCGTTTTGGACGCGAATATCACGACCTTGATCGCCGCCTTGGTCCTGTTCCAATTCGGCGCGGGCCCCGTGCGCGGATTCGCCGTGACGTTATCCATCGGGATTATCACGACGCTGTTTACGTGCGTCATGCTGACCCGCGTGATGGTCGAATGGTACATGAACGGAAAGAATAAAAAGATAGGGTTCGTTCGAGTAAAGAAACAGGAATTATAATATGGACGATGGACGAAGGAAGATGGACGAAATAAGTTCCATCTTCCATCGTCCATCCTCCTTCGTCCATTAAAAAACGGAGTTTTTTGTTATGAAATTACACTTTATGAAACATCGGAAATTAGCCTATGGGATTTCGGTCGCGCTGATCGTCTTGTCGGTCGTGTCCCTGATCTGGCGGGGATTGAATTTCGGCATCGACTTTTCGGGCGGGATATTGATGGAGGTCGCGCCGGTGTCAAGCGATTACACGATCGACAAGATGCGCGCCGATCTGAACCATTTCGCACCGGAGTTGCAAGAGGTCGCGGAATCGCATACCATCATGCTGCGCGTCGGGTTGCACAAAGAGGCGAACGAGGTTCAGCAGAATGCGGCCGTGAAAGAAATCAAAGACATCCTGGGCGACAAGGTGGAGTATCGTCAGGTTCAGATCATCGGCCCGAAAATCGGCGGCGAATTGGTGCGCGGCGGCGTGTTGGCCATTTTGGTGTCGTTCCTGCTGATGTCGATTTATATTTGGATCCGGTACAAGGGCGGATACGCGATGGGGTCGCTGATTTCGCTGACGCTGGACTTTATTCTGATGTTCGGATTCTTTTCGGTCGCGGGGTTGGAATTCAACCAGACGGCGATCGCCGTCATCCTGATGGGGATCGGCTATTCGATGAATGACAAGGTTGTGAATTACGACCGAATCGAAGAGAATATCAAGAAATATCACAAGATGCCGATGACGGAAATCATCGACCTGAGCGTTAATGAAATGATGCACCGGACAATTCTGACCGCGTCGGCCGTGTTCCTGACCATGGCCGCGCTGTATCTGTTCGCGGGCGAGGTGTTGCGCGAATTTTCGATCGCGATGATGTTCTGCATCATCCTGGGGACGCTGACATCCATTTATATTTCCAACGTCGTGCTGATCCATTTCAGCCTGCGCAAAGAGCATAGTTTGTTAGAAACAAACTAAGTAAGAAGTAGCAAGTAGTAAGTAGTAAGTTTAGGGGAGGGTCAATGAAAAAAATTTTTTCCGTTTTATCATTACTTGCTACTTGCTACTTGCTACTTACTCCTTGCCGTGCGGCGGAATTGTTCGATCCCAAAGATCCGATCCAGGACGGCCTGGACGTGTTCCGGGTGTCCGATACCTTTGCCGATATTTATCAACAACTGGATAGTGTGAAATGGGCGGGCAAAAGCATTAACGTCGCCATCGAATCATTGGAAAAATTGGACAAGAATGCGCATATCGCGGCGACCGACGACCGCGTCGTTCTGGTATGGCGTGATTCCATCGTCGGCAACTGGCCGCGACCGGATGCCGGCAACTGGCGCGATTTCGGCCAGGTGACGACCGCGTTGGTCTTAAAGTTGCGCAGTTATTCGCCCGCGTTGCGCGCGTTGTCGGAAAGCGGCGTGTACGAAGCGGCGGTGGGTTCGCTGATGCAGGGGATCGATGAAAACGGAAAATACGTTTATTCCAAACACGAAGAGGTCACCAGCGACGGGCGGTTATTGACATCCGCGGGGTTAGAGGGCGCGCAAGATGGTCGCGGGAACTTTCGCGTCACCGGAATTTATCGGGGCGGTCTGGCCGATGCCCAGGGGATTCGCGAAGGCGATCTGATCACCGACATCAACGGACAATCCACGACCGCGATGACGCCCGCCGACATTTCGGCCGCGATGACGGGATTCAATTCCGGGACGCTGAAACTGACGGTATTGAACCAATCCGGATCGCGGCCGGTGATCTTGCGCCGCGCGACGGTGATTATCGCGGACGCGGACGTCATCTTTAAAAATATCGAGGGCAGCGAACAAAGCATGGCCGGCAAGGGCATTTTGGAAATCGTCGTGACCAAGGTTTCCAACAATTCGGCGGCGATCATCAACGAAGCGTTGATGAAATATGCGGATCAGACGGCCGGCATCGTTCTGGACCTGCGCGCGGCGGTCGGCGATGACGAGAAAGCGGCGGCGAAATTGGCCGGGCTATTCATGGGTCGGATGCCGGTATTGCGGTCGGTCGAAACGGCGTCCGCGGAAACCGAAATCACGCCCGGCGGCGATGCGGTGATTCCAAAAGAGATTCCGGTTGTGGTTTTGGTATCCGGCGGGACGTCCGGCACGGCCGAGGCGTTGGCCGCCGCCTTTTACGAAAACAGCCGCGGGTTGTTGGTCGGCACGCCGACATCCGGCACCGCGCGGCTGGCGACCCGGTTGGATTTGAAAAACGGCGGGCAACTGATGGTGATGAACCGGATGGTCAAAACCGGGGCGGGGCGCGTCATCGACGGCCGCGGCGTGTTTCCGATCGTCTGTCTGTCCAATATCCGGAACGACGATCAGCGGGACGCCTTTTTCGTAAACGTCATGAACGACGATTTCGGGGCGCGCGATTTCAACAAGGAAACGGACATCGATCCGCGTTCGATCCGCAAAGGGTGCCCCGCCATCAAATCCGGCGCGGACGAAGATTCCGTGGCGTCCGCCGTCGATACGAAAATTCTGACGGATAAAAAGATTTACGACGCACTGATGG
>JGI20166J26741_11131115_pt1 | contig 14314 bp, 22 predicted proteins | sample TergutCu122P5_FD_26741 | JGI IMG/M metagenome (IMG submission 26741)
CCATCAACGAGGTTCACACCCCGTCACCCGCCGACCGGAGCCCCCACACCCCACCGACCACCACCCCACGACTCGTCGGGCTGGGGCGAAGCCCCGCTAGTGCTGGGTATTCTCTGCCCGGACCTCCTGGATGGCGGCAGCTACGGCGTCGTCCAGGGCGTCACCCATGGGCTTCCAGAAGTCCAGTGGACCCGGTCCCCGCTGACGGCAGATTTCGTCGAACGCTTCCTGTGCCGCCACAAAGCGGGGGTGATGTGTCACCGCCGTCGCGCCGATGATCGCCAGGTCATCATCGTCAATCCCTGCCTGGGAATTATTGGCCATATGCTCCTGGATCGCTTGCTTCGCGATCGCTTTCACGTTTTCAGTCCATTCGTCTGTCATGTTGATTCCTTTCTTGTTTGTTGGTCTGTTCTCTGGGGCTGGTCACAGTGACGGTCGTCTCTGTGATCCTCCCATCGTGTTGATGCCGGGGGCGGCGGCCCCGTAGACGGTCTCCGCGAAGAGCCACGAGGCTCCGGAGTATCGCCGTGGGAGATGGGGCGCCGGTCGAACGATCTCCTCGGGATCTCTGTTGCCGGCGGCGGAGATCAGTCCCACGCCCCAGAAATCAGCCTGGGCCGCCACCCACGCGATGTCGCCCTCCTTCCCGCGGATGACCACGCTACACGGGCCGTACTGCGCCATCACACATGCCGCCCTCAGGCCCGAGTCCCAGCGCGAAGCACGGACGGCTATCGCCAGGGGGTCGGCGGGCGGCGCGACCACTCTTGTCACAAAGCCGGGCCGGCTCAGGTCGAGACACGGCCCCAAGACGCTGGGCCCGCCAGTCACTTCCCGGATCCACGCGGGCTCGGCGACGGAAAGTCCCAGCGGGAGCGATGCGAGCCGCCGGAGCAGGTCAAGCCCGCCAAGGCGCTTGCCGGCCCGACCGAGCCTCTCGCGCCTCATGTGCTCACGCATGTCGACCGACGCTCGCACCGTCAGGTCCCGGCGCAGAAACCGGACGTCGACCGTCACCTCCACCAGGGGTCGCGCCGACGCCTCAGGCATCTGCTGCCCATCGAAGCTGTTCCGGGTCGTCCGAGGTCGTCGCCCCGCTGAGGCCGGGGCCTTGCCCGGCGCCGGGCGCGGGCATGCGCAGTTGCGCGCCCCGGAGGCCCCGCGCGACGGTCGCCACCGCCCGGTCTGCTTCGACGATGGCCGGGACCAACAGGTCGATGTCGGACCATGTGAGTTCTTCGGGGATCCGCTCGCTGAGGGAAGCCAGCGCGTCGGCCGCTTCGCGCAGTTCTCGGCGCGGGGCGCGCGTCGTCGTGACGGGTTCCATCACCGGCCTCCGACGGGGGCGGGGGCGGGCTCGGCGAGGAGTCCCGCGATCCGCTCGGGGCCGAGCCGGCGCTCGGCCAGGAGGGCGTCGACAATGGCGCGGAAGGTGTCCCCGTTGTCCAGCAGGGCCCTCTCCGCTGTCTCTCTAGCGGCGCCGATCAGGCCGTCGACCGTCAGGGCGCAATCGACGCCCGGAGGGGCCGAGCCCAGGGTCATGATCACGAGCGCCTGGGTCAGGGCCTGGCGCAGGTCCTCGAGGCCCCCGGCGGACTCGAACCCGCCGACACGTTCCGCCGTGGTGCCGGCCAGCCTCATGACCAGACGCTCCCACGCCAGCCGGGCGCCGCGGGATTCGGGCGGCGGATCGCCATAGGTGACACCGCCGTCGAAGGCCCTGGGGACGATGTCGACGCCGGTCACCGCCCAGCCCAAGGCGTGCATCACGACGGCGTGGCCGGCCTCGTGAACGGCCCTGACGTGGTCTGGCAGGAGGTCGGGCTGGGATTCCGCCAGTGCGGCGTCTCGCCGCAGTCGGGCCTCCATAGCCAGGGGCAGGTAGGACAGCATCCTCGCGAGAATGAGCGAGGCCCACAGGATGACGACCAAGTTGCGCGCGACGGCGGACTGCGCGTCCGGGTCGAGGCGCCAGAGCTCCGACATCCCCGCCGCCAACTGCGGCGCGACTACCCACAGGACGGCGCAGCCGCCCGTCGTCCCGACTGTCTTCACGAGTGTCCTCACGAAACCAAGCCTCATTCTCAGATCACCTCTCTGGTCTTCTTCGTACGGCTAGACCCCGGCCCGGGAGCTGGGGCGGTCATCGGAGCCCCCGCCCGTACGGGTCGGCCCAGTCGGCCTCGAACGACCGATTCAACGCATCCCAGAGCGCGCGCCGCTCGGCCTCGAACTGGCCGCCGAGAGTGAGCCCATGGCTCTGTTGGAGGTCTTCGAGCCGCCCGAGTTCCACCTCGACGCGGTCCCGCCATGCCCACCGCGCCGGCCCGGTCATGCCCGCCGGATCCTTGGACAACAGCGTGCGGCGACGCCTCGCCTCCGCGTCCGCGACCAGATGCCAGGCCGCCCCGACCACAAGGTATCCGCCGGCAAGGAAAGGCCAGAGCCAGACAGGTCCGACGGTCGAGCCCAGCAAGAGACCGCCGACACCACCCGCGAGGGTGACCCACCCGTAGGCGCGCCGATGGGAGGGGCGGGCGGGCGGTTCGACAGGAGGCTGCGGCATCAGCGGCCAGGTGTCGGGCGACTGGTTACTCATCCCAGGCCGCCCGCCGCCGCGACCGCCCACTGGCCCACGAGCAGGACGGCGAAGCCGCCGGCCGACGACAGAGTCCACCGGACGGCCCGCCGCAGCGACTCGTCCTGCGCGGCGGACCTTTCGAGCTGTGCTCTCCGCAGCTCTGGACCGGACGCGGCGGCCATGCCCACTCCCATCGACCGCCTGTGCAGAATCAGCCAGGCGCAGATTACAAGTCCGCCCGCCGTGGCGACCAGCAGGACGATCTCCATTGCCCATATGATTATCGGCAGGACGACCGCCGATTTTCCGATTATTCCCATGATCGCCCTTCTATTCGTTGATCCCAACCGTAGCCACCCGGTCGGACATTGCCCAGAGGTTCGAGGCGGGCCCCGCCGGCGCGGGCCCGCCCCGCTGGAGTCAGTCAGCCAGGCCCACTCGGGAGGAGGGACGGCCTCGGCGCTTGCGCCCGGCCTCCGTCGCCCCCTGGCGCGGCGCCAAGAATTCCCGGAATTCTGGGGGTACTCCAGAGAACATGAAATCGTCGAACGCCGACCGCAGGTCTTCCGGGGTGGTTTCCCCGGCCCGCCCGAACCCGTCGTAGGACGGATTGACGAGGTCCGCGAAACGTTCAAGCGCCTCCGCTGCGGCGGCGGCCGCGTCGGCGAGTTCGCCGACATCGTCCGGGCCGTTGTTGGCCGCCATCGCGTTTCGAGCGGCATCTGCGGTCTTCCGGAGATTGATCGCCAACTCGGGGATGGTGAACCACATGTCGAGGGGGTTCATGGTGTGTCTCCTTCTCGCGGGGTGGGCTGGTCGGGCCCTTCATTGGTGGTGCCAGGATACGTCTTCTGGCACGGGGGCGCCGGGGGTTGGGTGCCGGGGGGCTGCATCTCCACGGTGTCGCGGTCAGGGATCTCGCCGCTACTCCCTGCGTTGAGCGGCTGGACGCCTACAGGTTGGCCGTGGCCCAGTGGGAAACGGCCCAGCAGGGAGAGCGGGCATGGACCGCCGCAAACTTGCAAGGCATGGAGGCCATCCTCTATAGCCCCAGAATGCCGGCCATCGATCTGACACGGTGGGAATTGACCCTTCACAACGCCTTGCAGCGCACCTGCACGCCCGATGCCGAGGAACTAGGCGATGAAGGTTTCAGGCGAGTTGGAGACGTGATCGGTCGCGCCTTCACCGAGCACATTTGCGTCGATTAGTCGCATCCCATGCCCTCGCCCTGGGTGCTGCACGGCAGGGGCGAGGGCATGGGAACGAGAGTGACGGAAGCACTATGAGGAGATCTGACGAGATAGGCGCGCAAGTCCGCGCCATGGTGGCGGAAGCTCAGAAGACCACGGCCTACTCCGAGGACGGGCCGGCGCCCTGGCGAGGCGCGGGAATACGCATGGCCCCTAAGGTTCTGGCCAAGGCCAGACGCCGCCTCGGGCTGACCCACGTCCAGCTAGCCGAACTGCTCGGCGTCAGGGAAGACACTGTGCGCCGCTGGCAGACTGGCCGAGAGGTGATCCCCTACCGCATCAACGCCGAACTTATCGAGGCGGCCAGAAAGATACAAACGGAGGCTGGATCAGTCGCTGACGATCTAGAGGCGATGGTGCTGTAATTGCCGTCCTCAATCGGCCGATTGCGGACTAGAGGATTCCTGTCCCGTTGAGTGGGACATTCGTTCTACCAGTTTGACAGCGCGGCGCGAGGGTGTAAAATCGTTACATGAGGGAGCCCAGAGGGGAGCCCGCCCAGTGAAAGGGGATATCAATGTTTCAACTAACGTCAGAGCAGGTGGGAAGGATCAGCGCCGCCGCTTCCATCGACGACGCCCGCCGCGTCGTGGGCGAGATTTCCGGAAACAGCCATCAATCTCACTTCGTGAGGATCGAATACATCAAGGCGATTCTCGGGACGCGCTCAGTGGGCGGGTACTTCCACCCCACGATAGGCGCGGTGCAGGCCAAGTTCAAGCGGGCGTGGAACGAAGCGAGAGCGCAGGCGGCTGAATGAGCGGAGAAGTCGCGCCCTGGTCGCCCGTCGAGTTGCGGGCGGCCAGGGCGGCCCTGGGGCTGTCGGTCAACGGGCTTGCGGCAGCCCTCGTCTCCCCTTTCACGGGTCGGCCGTGGAAGGCGTCCCGGGTCAGCGAATGCGAATCCGGCGGGCGCAAGGTGCCGGACTGGCTGCCCGGCCAGGTCGCCGCCCTCGAGCGGGCTCGGGACGACATGGCCGGGCGCATGGCCGAGGCCATGGAGGCCGACCCTGACGGCTGTCTCATCGTCCACACGACCGACGCTGGGCTGTGGGCGGCGCATCCAGATATGTGCGGGCGGCGGATCCCCGCTGCGGTCCAGCGCGTCGCGGCGGCCCTGGCGGCGGCCGAGATCGAGGCGGCGACAGGGGTCCGGCCCGGACTGGTCGACGCCGATTCACTGCCGCGCAGGGAAGTCGCTGAGGCCTAAGTCGGCCGTTACCGGACGGTGCGGGACGCGGCTCAGCGCCGTCTTGAGGTGTGATAGAGCGAGACGAACCTGAGGACGACACCGACAGCCATCACCGCGCCAGCCACCCACACCAAGATGTCGGTGTGGGTGATGCCCCCAAGACCGAGCAACACCGCGCCGACCGCGATCACTACGAGGGGACCCACGACGAAGACCGCCTCGATGTCGGCAGGGGTACGCACGGTGCCGTCGGCGTCGATGACCTCCGCCGCACCACCAACCAGCCACACCGTGATTCGCCCCGTCTCGGGGTACGTCACGATGAGCTCGATCAGGTCGCCGTAGAGATCCCGGGCCACCGCAATAGCCGTGCGGCAGGCGCCCTCGTCCGCGCCCATGTCGTGGTCCACGGTCACACCATCCTCTCTACAGACTACAGATTGCCACGCACGCGAGCCCCCGACACGGGTAGCGCTCTAGCGAATTGGTCGGGAACCGCGCCGGCCCGGTCATCCCCGCCGGATCCTCGGACAACAGCGCGCGGCGCCGCCGCGCGTCCGAGTCACAGAGCAGATGCCAGCCCGACCCGACCACCAAGTACCCGCCTGCCAAGAAGAGCCAGCCAGGGCCGACGGTCAAGCCCAGCGCGGTAGCGCCGACCCCGACCCCGAGCGCGCCCAGCCAGGGGGCGCGCCGGCGGGTGGGGCGGACGGGCAGACCCACGGGGGGCCGCGGCATCAGGAGCCAGGTGTCGGGCGACTGGTCACTCATCCCAGCTCCTCGTCCCATGGTGCGGCGCCAGGAATTCACGGAATTCCAGGGGGACTCCATCGAACATGAAGTCGTCGAACACCTGATGGGCTTCTTCCGAGGTCGTTGTCCCGACCTGTCCGACCTCGTCGTAGCTCGGCCCGACGAGGGCCGCGAAACGTTCAAGCGCTTCAGCGGCGGCGGCGGCCGCGGCGGCGAGTTCGCCGACATCGACCGATCCGGCGTTAGCCTTCATCGCGGCACGGGCAGATGCGGCTATTGCCCCAAGCTTGCCCGCTAATTCCGGAATTGTGAACCACATTCCCAGGGGGTTCATAGCGTCTCCTTTTCGCGGGGCAGGCCGAGTAGTTTCCGCTCCCAGTCGGGCATGGGTTCGTCATAGTCGCCGACTGGGGCGCCCGCCTGGCGGGACCCGTTGTCCTCCGCATCCACGACCGGCTCCGCGGTCGTCTCGACGGCGTCGACGATGACATCGACTGTCCACCCGGCGGCCGTGAAGGCCGCCCGGCCGGACGACGTTGCCGGCCGAGCGGTTTCCAGCCTGACCGCGGTCAGGCCGCTGTCCGCATGCGCGAACTGCGCCTTTCCCGTCGATGTGACGTACCACCTGGCCAGGACTTCGATCCCGGCGATCCGTTCCCGGCCGTGGCCGAAGCTGGGGTCGTTGCCCCAGCTCGTGGCGAGGATCGCCCCGGGATCGTTCGCAACGAGTGAGACAGGGTCTTGGTCGCCCCAGCCCTCGACCAGGTGCAGGGCGTCGAAATCTTTCTCCGTGTCGGGCAGCCATGATGCATTGAGGCTGAAGGAGAGCGCCTTCGCCTCCCGGGCCGCCTCCTCAAACGAAGAAAACACCTTTGTGTATTCGATGATCGCCCCGGAGACGACTGGTCTCTCGTGAGAGTACATTCCCGTCTTAGACATCATGTCCTCCTTTCCTTTCGGGGGGGGCGGGCTGGTCGGGCCCTTCATTGGTGGTGCCAGGATACGTCTTCTGGCACGGGGGCGCCGGGGGTTGGGTGCCGGGGTGGTGTCCGCCGCGCGGCCTAGAGTGGTCGCCGTACCAGCGCGCGGGGCCCGGCCGGCCCCCGCCAACCCAGGGGGCCACTGCCATGGCGAACTCCACAACGAACGAATCGGCTCCGGGCGCCGAGATTCCGCCCAGCCGCGAGGGGGCCTGGGACGGTGGTCCCTTGAGCGGTCCGGGCGGAGGCCGCGGCGGATTCCTCGTCGCGGCGCGGGTCATGGCCGAGTCCGGGGAATGCCCGTGGCGGCGGATCGTCGGGTGGTCGCCCCAAGACCCGACGGCAGAACCAGACGGGTCCCCGGACCCCGGGATCGCGCGGCGGCGGTGGCAGCGCGAGCGCCGGTGGCGATACCTCGGGGAATCGCTGCTGGGCGCCGACCGCCCGTGTTGGACGGTCTCGCATGGCGCCCGGGCGCTTGATCGGGGCCTCGGCTGTTGGACGGTCTCGGCGGATCCCTGGGTGCTCGACGGGGCCGGCCGGCGCGTCGGCGTGTACGGGTTGGAGTGTTTCCCGGCGGCGGACGCCGGGGCGAGGCTTTGCCGGATCGAGACGGACGGGGCCGATGTCGAGGCGGCATGGTCCGGCTTCGAGGAGTTGGGCCAGATGATCGTCGCCGCCGTCGGCTTCGATTGGGCCGTGACGCGGGGCGGCCGGGGGGCCGGGGCGGTCCGGTTGGAGGACTTGCTCGCCGAATGCGCGGCCGAGGAGATGGCGGACAGCCCTCTGTGGCGCGGCGAAGTCGTCGGCCGCCTGGGCAGGCGGGTGGCGGACGGCTTGCCCGGGGGGCCGGTGGAGGTGACGTGCCCCACCGGCAGGGCCCTCGTGGCCGAGGTTTCGTGGGCCGGCCGCCTGGCAGAGCTGGGCTCGCTCGACGGGGCGGAGCCCCCGGCCGCGCGTCCCGCGGCTCCGTGATCCCGGGGCCGCCGGGGCGGTCGCCCGGACCCGCCCCGGTTCACGGCCGGGTTCCCGCCGCCGCCGGGGCGGGCGCGGCGCGCTCGATCCGGACTTGGCCGGCTTCCAGGCCCATCGTCTCCGCGATCCAGCCTGCAACGCTGGCCGGCGTCCAGCCTTCGGCCTGGCCCAAACGCTCGGCCTCCCGCTCGTCCATGTCGAGGTCGGCGGCCATGTCCCACAGGGAGGCGAACTGGCCGGACGGCTCGCCGTCCGGCAGCAGGAGCACCCACCCGGGTTTCCGGGACTTCGCGGCCTGACGTTTCCACGGGAACGTGGTTCCGGGGTTCGCAAGTATGAGCAGGACGTCGCCGTGGCAGGGGTGGCGGGCGTGCCCGGTGCCCTCACACACCGGGCACCCGCCGAGACGCCCGTCGGGGCCTCCGCACTCTGGGCACGCCATGGTCTCGTCCCATAGCGGGCACCAGCACGCGAGGTCGCGGCCGGCCAGTTCGTCGAGCGGCCACGCGCGGCCCGGGAGTCGCGCCCAGGAGTCGAAGAGCCGGGCGGCGTGCTCGGCGTCGAGGACTTTCCACAGGTTGGGCGGCACCAGCGTGTTCACGACATCGCTGCGGGACGTTGGAATTGGAATCCCACCGGCAGGCGGCGCAATAGGATCTCCGTGCCAGTCGACCCGGTAAGACTCCCCGGCCTTGAACGGATTGCCCCACTTCGTCGTCCGGTCGACGATGACCGCGCCGGGGCTGCCGCCCCGCCACGCGGTCGAGCGCGTCATCCGGACCCGCCGGGGGATGCCCGTGTCGGGGCTGGTCCTGTTGTCCATCGTTTCTCCTTACTCCCGGTATCGCTACCAGACACTGGTTTGGACTTCGACGATGGTGGGCTGTCCGCCCTTGTCGTCGATGAAGTCGTAGTCACGGCCTTCGGCTTGGCTCATGAGCCAGCCGAACATGGCGGTGGCCGTGCCGGCCCCGCGTTTCTCGGCCCGCTTCTTGACGGCGGCGAGGACTTGGGCGGGGTCGTAGCCGCCCTTGCCGCCGAGCCGCACCTGGTGGAGTTTCCGGTTTCCCGGCGGGCCTGTTTCCACGGTGATGTGCATGTCGACGCGGCGGCCGGCTTCTTGGGCGCCGCCCAGCACTTCGGCGAGCCGGTCGGCGCCGGCGGTCCTGCCACCCGACGCCCGTCTCGGCACCCGCACCGTGTGGAGTTCCCCCCCGTTGGGGAACCGGTGGGGTTCCGGGTGTTCGTAGCGGTGGCGGCCTTCTCGGGGGGTGCCGGGGAGGGGCGGCGGCTGGTCTTTGGTCCGTGAGACGGCGCCGCCGGGGCGGGGGGGGATTTTGATGGTTTTCCCGGACGGCGGGGTGCGTTCTTTGAGGGGCCGCTGGCCTTTCGGCGTGGGCGGGATGACCGTGCCTTCTTTGCCCCGGATTTTGGCGAGCCGGCCGGTGCTGAGGTTGACGCGCCGCTCGGCGGGTTTGGTGACCGTGCCGGTGGTGGCCATCTCGGTCAGCGGGGCGGCGAGCAGGTCTCCGGGTTTCTGGCCGTTGGCGACGAAGCGGATGTACCGCTCGGACCGGCCGACGGCCCGGGCTATCTCGGCCTTGGTGTGGCCGTCGGCCAGGAGCGATTGGATGAGCTCCCGGCTGGTGAAACTCTCGGCGGTCACGGCGCCTCCCCGAGACCGGCCTGTTCGGCGGCGCGGACGAGCCGGCGGAGGTCGGCCCGTGTGGCGGGGGCCGGGAACGGCCCGGGGGCGAAGCCTTTGAGGCGGATGCGGCCGGGCTTGCCGTCGTCGGCCCCGCCCTCGGCGGCCGGCCTGGTCCACGCCTGGGGGGCGGTGGTCAGGATCGCGTCGCCCTCGATGGCGACCAGTTCGCCGGTGCCGGCCTCGAGGGCGCCCCGGTCGTCCGGCGGTCCCATCAGCGCCCGGGCGCGGCCCTGGGCCCACACCCACAAGGCGATCTCGGGGTGCCAGGCCTCTCGCTGGCCGGCGTCCATCGGCAGCTCGACCTGGTAGTTGAAGCCGCCGAACGGGGCCGGCTCGACTCTGACCGCGTTGGCCGGCACCTCGTCGGCGGCGGCGGCGAAGCTTGTCATAGTGTTGGACCTGGCGAACGAGCCTATGGCGGTCCTGAACATCTGTTTGACGGCCCCGGTGACGACGGCGTGGCGGGCCGGCGTGATGGCCTTGCCGCCGACGTTCCGCCCGTCGAACAGGGACAGCCTGTGGTCGCAGATCTCCAGGGCGCGCCCGACCCGGTTGGCGAAGGGGCGCAGGGCGTTGCCTTTCGCGAAGCGGATGCCTTCTAGCACCTCGACGGCCCAGCCCCATTTGAGGGCTATGCGCAGTTCGGCGGCGTCGCACCAGGTCCGGGCGGCGGCGCCGGGCCGGTTGGGCCAGTGCCAGCCGCCCGCCCCGTTCTTGACGGGGAGGATGCCGGGGAAGCCGTCCCACATGTCGGGGACGGTGAATTCGACCAGGTAGCGGGCCGGGTGGTACAGGCCCCCCCGGGGGCAGCACGGCCGCGGGCCGTTGCGGGTCGTGACCGTCCCGCAGGGCGGCTCGGGGCCGAACACTTGGGCGGTGGCCGCTTCGCGCCCCAGGCGCGTCGCCGGGGCGACCGCCACGTCGTTCTGGTCGGCGACGCCGTAGTACATGAACCGGCCGTCGGCGTAGGCCAGGCCGTCGATCTGGGGCCCGGCGACGAGGGGCAGGCAGTCGCCGCAGTCGCAGCGGCCCGCCTCGGTGAACAGCTCGATCCGGTGTTGGGGGCTTTCCCGCAGGATCGCGTCGCCGGTCGCCTGGTCCATGGGCGCCATGTCGTAGGCGCCGTTCTGGCAGGCGAGTTTCCAGATGTTCTTGCCGGTCTCGGCGGGGGTCCAGGCCAATCCCCAGGGCTGCCCGATGGCCTCTTGGACCACCTCGGTTAGGGTCCGCCAGGCCACGGCAGCGTGGTCCGGGCGGATGGGCGCCGGGTTGTCGGGGAACCATTCGGACGCCAGGCGGACCCGGACCACGAATCCGGTGGCGTCGTGGCGGAAGTGCCCGGAGAACGGCTCGGCGTGGCGGTGCCCGTCCCCGGGCTTGTCCTTGGCCTCCGACCATCCCGCGGCCGGGGGCCGGCCGTCGCCGCCCGGCTGGAGCCAGCGGCCGCCGCGCGGCACGTTGCCGCACAGCCGCAGCATGGCGGCCCGGTGGTGCCTGGCCGTGTCGAGCAGGTCGGCCAGGTTCGGCTTCTTCCTGGTCCCGCCTAGCACCGGGTCGACCTGTTGGCCGCGCCATGCCCCGGTCACCGGGTCGAACGTGTCGGCCCCCCGGCCGGTGTCCCAGTCCAGGAACAGGGGGCACTGTTCCCTGAACGGCCGCGGCCGCGGCCTGATGTACTCGGCCCCGCCGCGCCCCCGGGCCGGCCGCGTCATGACCCGCCCGCCTGCCCGTCCGGCCGGCCCGCCCTCGTCGGGCCCACGATCTGTTGGACCCGGGCCGGCGACAGCCCGGAGGCCGCGCTCAGGGCCGACTGGGGCACGCCCTTGGCGTGGGCCGTCCGGATCATGGCCTTCCAGATTTCCTCTCGGTCCCGGGCCGCCCGCAGGGACCGGTCGCGCTCCTCGGCCGCGCCGGCCACGACCAATTCCCATTTCCAGGGGAAAAGGCCGCGCAAGACCACCGGCCGGCCGGCCCGGCGCGGCCATGTCCCGGCGGGGAGGATCCAGCCGTGGTCGCGGGCGGATTCGGCCACGGCGGCTTTCCAGGCCTTGCGGTCGGGGGCCGGGGCCCGCCATCTCTGGACCGGATGCCATTCGGCCTTGCGGTCGTTCTCGTCGGCCGCGCCGGTCCGCTCTATCACGACGTCGACGGGTTTGGCGCCGTCGGGCGGGCCGATGACGGCGCGGAAGCCGTAACCGTCGTGACGGGGTCCTTCGTCGCTGGCCATCGCGGCCTCCTCGCCTGGCGGGATGCGCCACAGGGGTGTCTTTTGTCTGTACCCCACTATAGGCGCCGGGAGTGGTCTGCGACGGCGGTGTGTCCCCTCCCGCGTCGTCGCCGGCGGCCGCGCGGGGGCGGGTCGTCCCCCGGCGGGGTTTCCGGGCCCCGTCGGGCGCCGGGAGGCTGGCGGCCGGCCCGCCGCCGGGGGCTCAGCGGGGGGGCGGGGTGATGGTTGTGGCCAGCCAGGGCGGGGTGATGGTTGTGGCCAGCCAGGGCGACGTGTCGTCGGCGCGGGCCAGGGCGACGTGCCAGTCGCCGGCGCTGCTGGGCACTGTGACGGCGGCGGCGAGCGGGGTGTAGCCGTCGTCGAGGGTGGGGGCGGGGATGCCGTAGGGGACGAGCGGCATGGGCTGCCGGACGGTGGCCGAGTATTCGTCGTAGGCGCCGGCGGTCAGGAGCGGTTTGAGCGCGTCGTCGTCGAGGGAGGCGTAGGCGTCGACGGCCCGGGAGGCGACGGCGAGGGCGGCGGCGCTGGCCTGGCCGTCGGGGGCCGAGGGGGGCGGGTCTGGAGGGGCGGGCGTCGCGTCGCCGGCGACGATGATGGCGGGGACCGTGATGGCGGGCACGGGCTGGTGGGGGTCCGGGGCGGGCGTGCCGCCGCCGGCGAGCCGCAGGCCGGCGAGGAGGGCGACGGCGGTCGCCAGGGCGATGGTGGTGCCGGCGGCGGGATCGAGGGGGCGGGCCATGGCGTTCTCCTGTCAGTACCAGTGGGGCGATTGGGCCTGCCAGAAGGACCAGGCTTGGCAGGGGGTGCCGTAGCGGCCGGCGATGTAGCCGAGGCCCCAGGCGATCTGGGTGGCCGGGTTGGTCCGCCAGTCCGGGCCCGCCTCGGCCATCTTCGACGGGGGCAGCGCCTGGGGGATGCCGTAGGCGCCTGAGTAGGGGTTCTCGGCGTCCCATCTCCAGCCCGACTCGCCGTCCCACAGGCGGGTCAGGCAGTCCGTCTGGTCGGATCCCCAGCCGCGGGCCGCCGCTTGGGCGGCGGCGATCTGACGGGGGTCGCCGGCGGGCGGCGCGGCGGCCTTGCGGCCGCGGCCGTCGGCGCCGGTCTGGCAGGTCTGCCCGCCGGCGTCGACCAGGGCGGCCCCGTGTTGGGCCAGCCACGGCCCGGGGTCGGCCTGGCCGGAATACGACCCGCCGCGCAGCAGCGACAGGTGGAGGTGGGCGCCTTGGCTGTCGCCGGTGTTCCCGACCGACCCGATGCGCTGGCCGGCCGTGACCTGGCCGCCGGCTTCGACGTACGGGGATTTCTCCATCTGGTGGCCGTACAGGGTCGTCCAGCCGTCGGGGTGGTCGATCCGGACGGAGAAGCCGTAGCCGTCGGCGGCGTCGCCGCTCCAGGCGACCCGCCCGGCGGCGACGGCGTAGATGGCGGCGCCGGTGGAGTCGCCCGGCATCGCCAGGTCGATGCCTTGGTGCGGCGGCTCCCGGCCGGCGTCGTGCCAGCAGGAGGTGATGTGGTAGCCGGGGCCCATCGGCTGGGCGCCGCCCCCGGCGGCCGTCTGGTCGCACAGCCCGGCGCCGGTGCCCACGGTGCCGTACGTGTTGAGGTGGACGTGGTCCATGTGGTTGGCGGTCGGCGACCCGCGGTCGGCCATGGGCTGCCAGGCGTCCGGGGGGCTGCCGGCGGTCCATATGCGTTGGCGCCAGATGATCCAGGCGGTGCCGGCGCCGGCGGCGTTGTCCTGGAAGAAGCGGGCGATCTCGTCCCCCAGGGCGGCGCCGGAGGCGCTCGCCCAGCCCGGGATCATGATGTCGATCGCCCGCCCCGAGGAGTGCTCGTTGTAGCCGTCGGGCGGGCGGAGGCCGCCGATGGAGGTGATCTGCGGCCAGCGGGCGGCGACGGCCCTCATGGCCCGGGCGGAGTCCGCCGTCAGGCCCGCTTCCGAGCCGACCGACGCCGGCGCCGGCCCGCAGCCCGCGGCCTGGCCCGCGCCGGCCCGCGCCTGGGCGCCCGCGACAGCTCCCGCGATGGCGCCGACGACGACCACGGCCAGGGAGACGCCCAGGATCAGGGCGACGACGCCCACCGCCGTGGGGCCTCCGACCTTCCACAGCAGGGCGGCGCCCGCCGAGGTGGCCCGGCCGGCCCGGCCTTCCTCTCCCCGGCCGGTCACGCCGGATCCAGGTATTTGGCCCGCGGGGGCAGTTTCGGCGCCCGCGGGGCGGGCGCGGGGGCCGGCGGCGGTTCGGCGGCGGGCGGGGGGGGCGCGTCGGGGGGGCCGGCGCGGCGCGGCGGGCGGCGGGCCGGCGCGGGTCTGGGCGGCGGCGCTGTGTCATGGCCGCCGCCGCCAGCCGGCGGGGGGGGCGCGTCCCCGGGCGGAGTCTTGTTCCCGCCGGCCCGGGCGGCCGGGCGCGCGGCCATGACGGTCTTCGGCGGCCGGGCCGGGCTGCCCGCCGGCCGGTCGGGCGGCCGGTCGGGCCGGCCGGCATCGTCGGGATGGCTGCGGGGCGGGGGGGGCGGCGCGCCGTCCGGCCCGCCCGACGGCGGGGGCGCGTCCCCGGGCGCGGGCGTCGGGGGCGCGTCCCCTGGGGCCGGCGGGGCGGGGGCGCCCTTCGGCGGGGGCGGGACGTCTCTCGGCGGGGGGGG